>Ga0256831_1000812_pt1 | contig 16584 bp, 18 predicted proteins | sample 132544metaG_FD_189087 | JGI IMG/M metagenome (GOLD analysis project Ga0256831, IMG submission 189087) | Hydrothermal vent microbial communities from Lau Basin, Pacific Ocean - 132-544 | ecosystem: Environmental > Aquatic > Marine > Hydrothermal vents | place: Pacific Ocean: Lau Basin | collected...
CGTTGTAAAGGCCTTTGTAAGGAAGGCTGCAGAGAACGGAATAGACGTTTTCAGGATATTTGACGCCCTCAACGACCTTAGAAACGTAGAGGTTGCCGTTGAAACTGCAAAGGAGATGGGGAAGATAGTTGAGGGAGCTCTCTCCTACACCATCAGCCCCGTCCACACAGAAGACCTCTACATAGAGCTTGCCCTTCAGTTTAAGGAGATGGGGGCAGACATAATTACCATCAAAGATATGGCCGGTCTCCTCTCCCCTGAAAAGGCCTACTCTCTTGTTAAGGCGCTAAAGGAAGAGGTTGGCCTTCCCGTTCACGTCCACACCCACTGCACAAGCGGTATGGCGGAGATGGCACAGCTGAAGGCTGCAGAGGCCGGAGCTGATATGTTTGACGTTGCAATCTCTCCAATGGCTTCAGACACCTCCCACCCTGCCGTTGAAACGATGGCCTACGCCCTTGGGGAGTTCGGGTTTGGGATAGACCTTGACAGGTCTGCCCTTAAGAAGATGGCACACCACTTTAAAGAGGTTCGCAAGAAGTACAAGAAGTACGACATAGACTTTAAAGGAATTGATGCTGCTGTTCTTGAGCACCAGATACCCGGCGGAATGATATCCAACCTGATAAACCAGCTTAAAGAGCAGGGAGCTCTTGACAGGTTGGAGGAGGTTCTTGAGGAGGTTCCACGGGTTCGTGAAGATCTTGGATATCCACCCTTAGTTACTCCTACAAGCCAGATAGTTGGAACTCAGGCCGTTCTTAACGTTCTGGCCGGTGAGCGCTACAAGATGATTACACAGGAGACTAAAAACTACGTTAAAGGGCTCTACGGAAGGCCCCCTGCACCTATAAAGGAGGAGATTATCAAGAAGGTTTTAGGTGACGAGGAGCCCATCACCTGCAGGCCTGCAGACCTCCTCCAGCCTGAGCTTGATAAGTGCAGGGAGGAGATTAAAGACCTTGCAAGGAGCGAGGAGGATGTTCTCTCCTACTGTCTCTTCCCCAAGGTTGCTAAGGAGTTCTTTGAGTGGAGAGAGAAGGTTGAGAAGGGAGAGATCCCTGCCATTTCAGAGGAAGACCTCCACGATTTGGAAGAGGAAGAGAGACAGTGTCCTCAACCCCTTGCTCCAACAGAGTTCATAATCAACGTCCACGGTGAGAGCTACCACGTTAAGATTGCCGGGGTTGGCCACAGGAAGGAGGGTAAGAAGCCCTACTTCGTTAAGATTGATGGAAGGCTTGAAGAGGTTGTTGTTGAGCCCCTTGTTGAGATCGTTCCAACCAGGGAAGAGGTTGAGATTGCAGGGGAGCTCACCAGCGCCTCAAAGAGGCCCAGGGCTACAAAAGAGGGAGACGTTACCTCCCCTATGCCTGCAAAGATTGTTGAGATTAAGGTTAAAGAGGGAGACAGGGTTAACGAGGGTGACGTTGTTGCAATTGTTGAGGCCATGAAGATGCAGAACGAGGTTCACGCCCCCATCAGCGGTGTTGTTAAGGCCATTTACGTTCAGCCGGGAGACAACGTTAACCCGGACGAAGCCCTTATGACAATTGAGCCAGAATAGGAGGGGAAGATTGAGGTCGTTCCTTCTGGGTCTTTTCCTCCTTACGGTTCTTGGGGGAACCTTCTCTTCCTGTTGCCACTGTAAGCCTTATTGCCACCATAGAGAGTGTACCTGTCCTTGCCGTCAGTAGTTTGCAGGTATATATTTCTCCTTGCGTCGGGGCGTGGCGTAGCCTGGTAGCGCGCTGGCATGGGGGGCCAGAGGTCGCCCGTTCAAGTCGGGTCGCCCCGACCATTTACCAAACAAAAATAACGGGTTAGCTGTGAAGATAGGTTTTTTCTTATTTCTTCTTCTGCTCCTTCCGTTAAAACTCCTTGCTTCTCAGAGTGGCTGGATAGAGAAAAGCGGCTACTACAAACCCTACGTAAAAGTAAAAGCAAACAACTGTTTGGTTCTTTTTATTACTGAAAAAGGGAAAGTTTACAGGGGAAAGTGCAGGAAAAATCGCTCTTTAGTTACTCCAGGAAAGAAATTCTATTCAAACTCACAGAAGATAACCTACATCGTTCTTGAAATTGAGGATTTCTCTTACCCAAAAGTAATTGAAACAGGAGAAATTGGCAAATAATGGTCTCTACTGTTTTAAGTTTTGCAACTATAGGTATTGATGCTATCCCTGTTAAAGTTGAAGTTGACGCCTCAAGAGGGCTCCCGGCTACAGTTATAGTTGGCCTTCCAGACTCTGCGGTTAAGGAGAGTAAGGAGAGGGTTAGGGCTGCAATAACAAACTCCGGCTATCCCTTCCCTGTTAAGAGAATTGTTGTAAACCTTGCCCCTGCAGACGTTAGAAAAGAGGGAACCCTCTACGACCTGCCGATTGCTTTAGGGATTTTAGGGAGCTCCGGCCTCTTAAACTTTGAGAGGCTGGGGAAGTTCCTGATTGCCGGAGAGCTGGGGCTTGAGGGGGAGCTCCACCCCGTCAAAGGAGTTCTTTCAGCTGCCATTTTGACAAAAGAGCTTGGTTTAGAAGGTTTAATCGTTCCCCCTCAGAACGTTGAAGAGGCCACTCTCATTGATGGCGTTCCCGTTTACCCTGTAAAGAATCTCGTTGAAGCTGTTTCTTTTATAAATGGAGATATTGAAATCCAGCCTGCTAAAAGAAGTGATTTCACGTTTTCTTTTAAATACCCGGTTGATTTCTCTGAGGTTGTTGGCCAGTTTCAAGCAAGGCGGGCCCTTGAGATAGCTGCGGCGGGCAGACATAACGTCTTTATGGTTGGCCCTCCCGGTTCTGGGAAGACGATGCTTGCTAGACGCCTTCCGACGATTCTCCCTCCGATGACAGAGGAGGAGATAATAGAGACCAGCCGAATCTACTCAGTTGCCGGCCTAACCAATGAAGTCCCCGTTCTACAGCGCCCTTACAGAGCTCCTCACACCTCCGCCTCAGACGTTTCAATAATAGGAGGCGGAAACTCTCTCCGCCCCGGTGAGGTTAGCCTTGCCCACAACGGAGTTCTCTTTATGGACGAGTTTCCAGAGTTCAAGCGGAGCGTTTTAGAGGCTTTAAGGCAGCCTTTGGAGGATAGAGTTGTTACAATATCAAGGGCTTCAGGTTCTGTTACGTACCCGGCAGATTTCCTTCTGATTGCTGCTGCAAACCCCTGAGCGTGTGTTTTCCGACTTAAAAGATTTAAAAGCGTAAATGACTTCTACACGGCCGTTTTTATGAGCAATGATGTTTTGAATCAGGAGCCTGTAAATGCTTCTTCTTAGCTCGTAGGGGACGGCGTCCTTATCCTTTACGATTTCCCTTAGCTTTTCAAGGCTGTTCATTACTATACTAACGGCATCCTGCTCTGAGTAGTTACGCTGGAGGAGTTCCTGATACCGCTGGAGCTCCTCTTTTATCTTCCTCTCTTGGATTTCAAACTCTGCTAAGAGGTTCTCGTAGGATTCCTTAGTTATCAGGCCGTTAATGAACGTGTAAGCGGCTCTCTCTTTCTTATCACTAAAGGCTTTTAGTTCTTCCTCTAACTCTTGGATTTTCTTAACCTGTTCGTTACTCTCTTTAAGGAGCTCCCTTTCCCTTTCAATCAGCTCTTCAACGGCCTCCTCTGGATTGTCCAGCCAACGCCTAACGTTTTCCCATATTTCAGTATCAAGCCTGTCTTCCCTAATGTGGGTAGAGTTAGGACATTTAACGCCGTCGTAGTTCATGGGAGAATGCCTTTTAGCACAGCGGTAATACTTAACTTCTCCGGATTTAGTTTTATAGTAGTTGCCAATGAAGATATGGCCGCAGGTCTGGCATCTAATAAGCCCGCTAAAGAGGTAGGTCCTGTGATCAGGCCTGTTCTGGTTTCGGTTCCTCCTGATAGCCTCAACTGCAAGCTCCCACGTTTTCGGGTCAACTAAAGCCGGAACCTTTCTCTCTACTTCTCCGCTGGACTTCTTTTTAGTTTTGTGGTTTCTCTTACCCCATCTGTGTATACCTTTGTAGAACTCATTTTTAACCAGCCTGCCAATATGCGTGGGTCTCCAGAAGGAAGCTAAATTCTTACTCCTCTTACCTCTTTTCAGGTCTGATAAGCTGTAGTTTGTAGGAACTCCCATCTGGTTAAGTTTTTTAGCTATCCACAGGAGGGTTTTATCCTCATAGGCTAACCAGGTGTAGATTTTCCTGACGATCTCAGCCGGTGAAAGGTTCAGCCCCGGTATAGGCTCCTCATCAGGCTCGTAGTAACCTTCCTCATTAACCTTGTAGCCGTAGGGGACTACTCCTCCGGTATACTTCCCTTCCTTGGCTATTCTTTCCATCCCTGCTTTAGAGCGTTCCAGAATCATGCTCCTCTCAAAACCTGCGAATACTCCAAGGAGCTCCATAAAGCTCTTACCTAAAGCCGTGGAGGTGTCAAAGGGTTCCGTAATACTCCTGAACGCTACGCCGTATTTAGCCAGGGTATCAAGGAAACTCCTTATTACGAGTATGTCTCTTCCTACCCTGTCCAGCTTGTAGATTACCACGGTAGAGAACTTCTTTTGAGCGGCGTCTTCTAAAAGCCTCTTACCCTCCGGCCTTTCCTCAAAGGGCGTAATGCCTGAAATTCCCTCGTCTAAATAGAAGTCGTAGACTTCAAGGTCGTGAAGCCTGCAGAAGTCTTTAGCCTTCTCTACCTGGGTTTCTATGGTCTGTTTTTCCCTCTGCTCGTCCGTGCTAACCCTTGCATAGACTGCTACCTTTAATGCCATGTTATCCCCCTAAACGGAAGCTCAGGCTGTAAGGTTTCCCTTAGAGCTCTCCTGAACCTTTCCCATTTAGCTAAGGAGAAAAGAGGTAGGGCTGAGTCTATTGAATCGGCTCCTATTCTCCTTGCCCAACGGACTCTGCGGGCGGTTCCTACCCTTCCTATATGGCATCTCTTTCTGTGCTTATGGGCAAGCTTTACCCACTTCCTGCCTGTTTTAGTTTTCCACTGCAGGGTTCCGCCTACAAAGAGATAGGCAAACTCCTTTAGGTAAGGTTCTACATCCTCTAAGCTCATGCCATCCTGAACCGCCAAGGCGTAGTTAAACTGAGGAAACTCCCTCTTTAGTCTATCAAGCCAGTTCAGTGAAAATTCAAGGCTTTTTAAACCTTTGGCCACAAGGTCTGGAACTACTACAAACTGAGGGAGGGTTGGGTATTTTAAGGACTCCTCTAAGGTTCTTAGAAAAAGACTTGAGTTAAATTCCTCTCCTCTACGCCAACAGGTGAAGGCCCCGTTGTCTATGAAATAGAGGGGGAACGTGTGAGGGCAGAACTTTCGGCGGAGCTCCGGGACGAGCACGACGCCCCATCCCTCCCTCCTGATTTCTTTAGCCTTAGCAGAACCTTTGGAAACTAAGCCTACGTAAACTTTCAATCTAAATCCTCCAGCAGATTGAGGATTTCACGGTAAGGTTTTGAATCGGCTACCTTGACATTTTTTAGGCCGTTGTAGACGGTAGCGTAATAGTAGATGTCAAGGAACCTCTTTTTAGCCTCTAAAAGGGCTTCTCTCTGAGACAGGCCTTGACTCCTCAGCTGTCCTACTACACTTTTAAGCCTGTGTAAGGCTTCCTTGCTCAGCGTCTGCACTGTCTACCTCCTCTACTTCAACGGTTGTAGTGAACTGAGTAATGAGGGAATTGGCGGCCTTCTCCATGGCCTGTTTTAGGAGCTCCTTGGCCGCCTCCTTGTCCTCTAAAGAGGTCTCAACTACTATCTCATCGTGGACGAGGTTAATAACCTGAGCGTCTATTCCTTTCTCCTTGCAGAAGTCTTTGAAGAAGACGCAGGCCATCTTTAGGAGGTCTGCCCCGGAACCCTGGACCGGGACGTTTAGGGCGTTGGTCAGCCGGTTAACGGCTACTTTCCTGCCTAAGAGGGTGCTAACCTGGATTACTCCTGTGTCTGATAGATTCAGCTTATCGGCGGTGATCCTGTGCCATTTTGCTATGCCGGGGTAGGCGTTGAAGAACTTTTCCCTGAACTCCTCAGCCTCTTTGTCTGTTAGGACCACCCCGTAGTTGGTAAAGGCGTAGTCCTTGAACGTCTTTGCACTCATCCCGTAGATAAAGCCGAAGTTAAGAGCTTTAGCTCTCTGCCTTTCTTCTTTAGTTACCTGCTCAATAGGCTTACCAGATACTAAGGAAGCTGTTAGTTTATGGAGGTCCTTACCCTCCTTGAAAGCCTCAATCATTACCCTGTCCGGGGCTATGGCGGCGGCAAGGCGGAGCTCTATGGCGGGGTAGTCTGCTTTTATGATGGCTCTGCCTTGAGGAGCCTTGTAAAAGTTTGACTTCAGCTTCCGTGGAATCTGCTGGACGTTTGGATTCTTAGCGGACATACGGCCTGAATGAGCCTCTATCTGGTTAAACTCAGGGTAGAGCCTGCCGTTAACGGTTTCTAAATACTGCTTAGCGTCGCTGAGCTTTTTGGCTTCCCTGAGCTTCAGTATCTTGGCCACTACCGGATGGTCTTTGTGCTTTAAAAGCTCATCCTTACTTGTGGACTGGACGTTAAGGCCGTAGCGGTTTTTAAGCAGGCTGAGGACCTTCTGAGAGCTCTGAGGGTTTATGCCGAGTTCCTGCTTTAGCTCTATGTAGAGGTTCTGATACTCCTTTAAGGCCTTATCAATTTCCAGTTTTAGGAATTCCTCGTTAACTGGGATGCCTGAGAGCTCCACTTCCACTAAAAACGGCAGGAACTTTCCTTCAAGGCGGGCTACAAGGTTGGTAAGGCCGATTTCGTTAGGCTCTTTGGCCTTTCTCCCCGCTAAGGAGTTGAGGAGCTTTATCTGAGCCTTGACTATCTCCGGCAGTATCCTGACGTCGTTAAGGGCGTATTCAATCTGAGACTCTGTAAGCTCTCCGCCAAAGTCCGATGCCTGTTCTGTTTTATCCAGGGTTTTATTGAGGTATTTCTTAGCTAAAGACTGCAGAGAGAACGTCCCTTTTGGAGCCTTTTCAGGGTTCTGAGCGTTCCAGATGAGCTTCTCTGCTAAATAGGTGTCGTAGGACCTTTCAGGCAGGTATTCCCTGCCGTAGTGATAGGCGAGGGTCTTAAGGTCAAACTTCAGGTTGTGGCCTATTACGAGCTTTTTAGGGAGGAGTGATAGGAGTTCCCTAACTACCTCATCTGAGAGCTTATCCACGTCAAACGTGTAGAAGTTAACGCCGTTGCCTGCCGATATGAGCCTTACCTTGTTGCGGAACGGATCTAAAGCAGGAACGTCCTTAGAGTTCTTAGGCGGTTGGTCTGAGTAGGTTTCAAGGTCTAAGTAAAGCAGGCGTGAGCCTTTGAGGGTCTCTATAGCCTCCTTAGCCTGTTCGTCGTCAAATATATAACCCTGCGGATACCCACAGAAATCTGCTAAGAGGTCGGGGTCTATTTCGGAGAGCTCCTCGTCTGTGTTACAAGTTATCACAGGAGAGGAATCGCTTTCCACCCTTTCCAGGGTTTCCACCCTTTTTCTAATAGTTTCTCCTGTTGTTGTTTTTATTAATCTCTCTGAACTACCCTGGAAACCTTGGAAACCCTGGAAAGACTTTTTCACTTCTTTATTTTCTTTTTTAGTTGAAGAAGAGGAAAAATAAGAGGGATAATCTTTCCACCTAAGACCTAACCATACCCGGTCTAATTTCCCTGTGGATGGTATAGTTCTCCTGCTTTCAGTGAAGCCTAAAACCTCCTTCATAGTTTTACCTATTCGGGTATCAGACCATTGAGGTAAACCTTTAGTCTTCAGCCATTCCCAAAACTTTAGACGGAATTCAGACTTGACTATCATTCCATCAGGGTCTCTAACGCAGAACTCCTCAATGAACTGGAGGAGAGGGTTAGATACCCGGTCGTATAAAGCCCTCAGCTCCTCTACGGGCTGGTCGTTAGTAAAGGTGAACCCTCTATCCCGGAGCTCCTTTAGTATCTGGATGCTTTTGTAAGCAAGGCCTTCAAACTCAGACCTGCTTTTTAGGACCTGCTGGAGAAGCTTAGGGTTTCTCAACCTGAGAGTTTCTTTGGGATGGCCTTCTGCAAGGTGGAGCTCCAGCTCTTTCTTAGATAAGAACTTGTAAGGGAACTCAATCAGGAAAACCCGCCTGTAAAAGGCATCGCTGGTATCATGAGTTAGAGGAACCTGGTTAGTGAGAAATATCATCTTAGCGTAGTTTCTGAAGGTTATAGGGCTTTTAAACTTGCGGGGAGCTGTAACCGGGTCTTCTCCTGTTAGCATTTTGAGATAGGAACTCTCTTTGATGTCGCTGTAAGAAAGCTCCCCGGCTATGTTAACCAGCTTCCTATAGAGTTCTGAAAGCTGAAACCCGCCGCCAAGGAGCTCTTCTAAAGGAACCGATGAGCAGGAGTTGTCTCCTAAAAGGGTTGTTAGTATCCTGGTAAAAGCACTCTTACCGTTTCTACCCTTGCCGTAGAGGATGAAGAACTTTTGGTAAGGATAGCCCCGCCATAGGCAGTAGGCTATCAGCTCGTAGAGGTCTACAACCCTGTCCTCCGGAACTAAATCGTGGAGGATTTTGTCTATCTGAGGACATTCGGCTCCCTCCACGTAGTTCCAGGGAAGGCGGAAAGTGAAGTAATCATCTTTTCTGTAAGGCCTGAAAGTATCTCTCTCAAGGTCGTAAACGCCGTTTCTAAACGGTATCAGTTCAGGAGGAGGATCGGGTAGAGATGAATCCTTGAACGAGAGGTTTTTAGCGAACTCTACAAGCTCGTTGACGTATCTTTGTCTCTTGTGCCTTTTAGGTAGAAATTCAGACTCATACAGGAAATGTTTAAGCCAGTCTTCTGCCGTATTTTTCCAGATGCCTTCAACCTCATCAAAATACCAGAAGTCTCGTTTAGTTCCCTCATACCAGAAAGAAAACCTCTCTATAAGCTCCTTAGCGTAAGGTTCAGGCTTCCAGCTATCTTCATCCACGTTAGCCCTTTCATTCTTAGCACGTGTCTTTTTTAACTTTTCAACAACCTCACAGTCCTTTTCACAGACCGGAGTTTCAACAGTTATGTCAAGGCTCTTTCCTTTTAAAACCTTACATCCCGCAGGTTTTTCCTTTTCGTAAGTGCTGTATACAACGGCCGCCCTCTGGGGTAGCTCATCATCTCCTTTAGCCCGTGATATGCTGAGGATAAGCTCCTCAGCCTCCTCTTCCGTGAGTTTGAGAACGTTCTTACATACTGCGGCAAGGCCGGCAGTGTATCCGTTACGGTTACCCTGCCTCCAGTTTTCATAGGCTTTAAGAAAACAGGGAGGTAGGTCTTTCAGCTTTTCTAAAAGGTTCAGGGTCTTAACGTTCTTCACGGCAAACCTCTCGTAGTAGTTAAACCAGTTTGAGAAGAGCTGATTGAGGTTTTCAGGCTTTAGAAAGGCGTTCCTCTTGGTTTTCACAAATTCAGAATCCAGGCCTCCGTCTCCCTTGATAGAGGAGAACAGGGGCAGGAAGAGGGGAGTTTTCTTAGGAGGGAATAGCTCAATCTTTCTCTTGTTAGGATACGTGCAGGCATTCCTTGCAAGATCTAAAGCAAAGGCCACTACATCGGCCTTAACGGGCTGGCTGAAGAATAACCAGACGTGGTAGCCCTTACCCTTAGACCTCTCTATGAACGGCTTAAAGCCCAGGCTTACGAGCTTCTGGTAAACCTCTAAGGCGTGCTTTTGTCTCTCCTCTTCCGGGAGCTCCCCAAGATCTAAGTCAACGGCTCCAAAGATTACTCTTTCATTGTCAATCCAGGGAGAGATACCGATTCGCCTAACTCCCTCCAGGTGCAGGAGGATTACGTCCTCTGGAGAACGAGAGAGCTCCTCAGTCTGTTTAGTGTATATACGGCCTGTGTTAGGGTTCTGGACGTTGAGAGTTTTTGATTTCTTCAGCAGACCTGCTAAAATATTAAATACAGGGTTATTCAACTTTGCCTCCTAAAAAGGAGATTGGAATAGACGGCCGGGGAAGTAGCCCCGGCCTTTCTTTTTAGAGCAGAGAGCTCCATTCCAGGATTTCCTGAACTACAGGGTCTTCAGCGTAAGCCTCTAACCCCTCCCAGCCTTCTGAATCAACTACCTGCTTTAGTGCAGGTTGGCTGTTTAATAGCTCTTGAATTCTCTCTTTGGCTTCTGTTTGTGTTATGTTTTTCCTTGCATACATGTGTCCACCCTTCTATTGTGTTTTCTTTGGGCTCCCTTTTTGGGAGCTCCTCTTTTTCTACCCATCTGAGAAGCCTTAGCAGTGCTTTTGCTGGCTTAGACAAACCCTCTTCTCGTAGGGTGCTAAACATGGCTACCCTCCTGAATCTGATAACCAAGGTTTTTTAGGAAGTTTTTGAGTCCTTCTTCGTCTTTTACTCTGTAGAAATACCGTAATCCTCGTTTTTCTATTGTGAGATACTGGCGGAGTTCTGGAAACTTCCAGACACTGTTAACAATCGTGGTAGGTGGAACTCCCCACTTTCTACACAGACCTGTTAAGGAATTCATGCTTACCTCCTAATTAGGTTTAGTCTTAAACTGCCATATTAAGTTGGTTTCTGCACTTATCATATACGAACAATGATAATCTTTAAGGCTTAAATACATAATCGTCATTGTGGATAACTCTTAAAAGCCTGAATTTCAAAAAATTTAAGACTTTTAAAACCTTGGTAAACTTGCGAGCTTTAGAATAAGGATAAATTTCTAATTAAGCTTTACTGCTCCATAAAACGCCCATAAGTCTTTAGGACTTGGAGTGTTTCCTTTACCAGGGGGTAAGTAAAAGCGTTCGTAAAAGAAGCGGATTTCTCTCTCAATTGCGGGCTCTGTATCCCGTTTGTATTCAGCCTGGAGCATCAGGAGGTAGTTAAAGGCCTCTCTCCCGTTGCGGGTATCAAGCTCCAGCTCAATGTGCTTTGTCTCCGGACAGTCAAGGCAACTAACGCCGGGTTTTGGCCTGCAGGTATTGCACACGGTTGCAAAGAGTTTAAACAGTTTTGCGATAGCTTCCTTATCCCGTGGAGACAGGCTTGTAACAGGGGGAGCCTTAACCTCTAAGTCAAAGTCCTCAACACCCCAGGCTCTGCACTGCACAAAAGACTTAACCATTGTTAGCAGGTTGTAGGCTCCTCTCTTTCTTAACCAGGGGAACTCTTTAGAAACTGCGGCCATCTGCTTTAGGGTTGTAGAGAGCTCCACGCACTTCTTTACGCAGATCCTGTAATCCTGCTCCTTACAGGTGTCGCATTTTTCGGATTGAGCGAAAACTAAGCTCCCAATCCTGTTTACCACTTTGAGGTAGCGTTCTCTGAATTCAGGGAAAGTTTCCTTACGCATCTTCTCCCTCCTCTGGTAATACGTAACCGTCCTTTTTGAGGATTTCCTTAGCTCTTTCAGGGTCTGTTACGTAGTAGTAGGTCTTCTTACCTTTTCGGACTACCTTTAGGCAGTCCTCAAAACCGGGGATACTCAGCCACGATCTCCCGATTGACGGGGAGAACCCCAGGCTGATGGTGAACTGTCTCAGGCTCATCGGTTTAGTTTTGTGTGTCTGCATCATGGCTAACCCTCCTTTAAAGCGGTTTATTCGGTAGATTCCAGCGTCTGATAGATTTCGTCCACAAGCTCAAAGGCTTCTCTAATTCCTGCAGTAAGGGATTCGGCTAACTTCACGTAGTCTGCTAAGAGGCACATGTGGCGGTCTAAGGGAACATCGGGGGTATCGGTAAGGATCTCCTCTGAAATCTGGAGGAGGTCTTTAATCCTCTTCTTCAGGATGTTAACGGCGTCCTTGTAGGTTCCCTGAAAGACGCAGTAGTTGGCCCTCAGCTGGCCAAAATCCCGGTATTTCTCAATCCTTTTGGTTATCTCCTCAGAGGTCCTACCGGCGTAGAAGAAGCGGTATACGCCGCCGTTCTTACCCTCAAACTCTACGTAGTGAACCTTTAGGACTTGCTCTGCCCTGGAAAGGACTTTAAATTGATACTCAGGCGGCAGTTCACAGTAGGCACTAAGAGGCGGGAGCTTCCTCCTGCGGGGAGTTCCTGCCGACCCCATCTTAGCTTTCCCCTCCTGTTTTAAAACCGTTCCTTTCATGATTGACCTCCCTAAGGCTGGTTTTGTATCCTTTTTACATAACCGTGTAGTTGTTTTCTTATCCATCTCTGTATCCAAATATAAATCTAAATTTGTATGGCGTCAAGATAGGATACAAAGTAAGTGTTAAGGATACATTTATGGCTAACATAGGAGAGCGTATTAGACAATTGCGTTTAGAGAGAGGTTGGACGCAAGAGACCCTGGCTAACCTTTTAGGAGTTTCTCGTTTAGCCGTAGCCCGTTGGGAGACAGGAGAACGGAGACCACGTAAGAAGTATCTGGACAAGTTAGCTGAGGTCTTTGGGCTACCTATGGAGGAGCTTTTAGGCGTGGAGTTGAAAGGTAAAGGTGAAGCTTTAACGCCAACTAAAGCTTCTGAAGTAAGTTTAGACCCCTTAGCTTTGCAGTTAGTCCAGGAACTTATGCACTCTAAAGGGTTGCCTTTTAGGGAGACTCCTACTGCTAAGAAGCTGTTGTTAATAGCTGAAAAAAGAGTTGCGGCTTTAAGAGCTGAGCTGGAAGTTCTCTTTGACATTATGCAACAGCTTCCAGAGGATACGGTAGAATTACCATCTAAAGACCATGATTGACCTACACGAGGGGTAGAGCTCCGCCCCCTCATCTCTACCCCTCCTCCTTAGCTGTAACAAGCTTCACGGCCTTATTCCTGCTGTTTAGCCTTGCGGCAAGCTCCCCGCCGATTTCTAAGGCGGTTACAAGGTCGCTGGTTTCCTGGTCTAAGTAAGGCCAGCTAACGACTCCGATTTCCTCTCCATTCTTTCTAATAGGCGTCCAGAGGATGCGGTCCTGGGGGAGCTCCTCAACGTCTGTGAACCTCTCTCCTAATGTGGCTCCCGTAGAGAGTAAAGCTACCAATACCTGAACTGCTTTAGCCCCCTCGTAGGTCTTTCCCTTGAGCTTGACGGTTAGGTTTTTCATGGTATCCTCCTCAATGAGTGTGTTTATCTGTGTATCTGTTGATAAATATACACACTTTGAGTGTAAGCGTCAAGGATATAATGCACTCATTGGGGGAATCATGAAGGGTATAGGTAAAAGACTTAAGGAGCTAAGGCAGGTTTTAGGCTTGAGCCAGAAGGAGTTTGGAGAGCGAATAGGAAGGTCTTGGAGGGCTATCCAAAATTATGAAGCCGAACAACGGGTGCCTGATGAGACAACGTTGAAACTCATAGAGGTTCTGTTTAACGTAAACCCTGAATGGTTACGGGAGGGGAAAGGAAAACCGTTTTTTGAGGAGGTTGGTAGGCTTTCTCCTAAATGGCCTGTGTATGAGAAACGGATGAGAGAAAAATTGATGGAACTTGCAAGAGAAATTGTTGATGGCCATATAGAACATTTATACTCTAAGGAGGAGATATCAAAACTATCGGAACCTTTTAAAGAACTACTTTATCGCACGGCTTTGAATATCCTGTCGGGGGCATACCAATCTCTAAGTTTTACTTTAGAAAGATGTATTGATTGGTATTTAGGTAAACATCCTCTTAGAAAATTAGAAGACAAGATGAGAACCTCTCAAACCCAAAACGATGGAGCTCCGGGGGAGGAGTGAGGGAGTGTAGGAGTGTAGGATGTCTGTAATTGTCTATAAAAGTCAATAAAAGTATTGACATGGGAATCGTAACTTTATATATGTTCAGTTGTATAGATAACCAGATATGAGGCGGTAATGGCTACGGTTAGCTTTTTTGCAGGTTTTGAAATAAAGGATAAAGATAAGACTTTGAAGATTCTGGAGGTTCTTCAGGAAGAAGGAACGCCTGTTAGTTTAACGCCTGAAGAAAGGGAATTGCTTAGAAAGCAAGAAGAGGCCGGTAAAGCTTCTATTGACAGACTTGGAGAACTCCTTGAAGGCCTATGATTTCTCTGAAGGATGCCCGATTTGTTTCCCTGTCTAACCTCCTTGATAGGTTTTCTACTACTCAAGTTAAAAAGCTTCTAAAGACTTTCAGATGTCCGAAAAACGATGATATAGAGATTTTCCTACATCATAAAGCGATAAAGTTTGAATTAGCAGGGTTATCAAGAACTTATCTCTGGTATTTAGAGGAACCACTTCAGGTAGTAGCTTACTTCACTATAGCCCTAAAAGCTCTATCTCTTGATGAGGGCGTCATTAAGGCTATGGAAAAAACTACTGGTGGTTTATTGGATGAAGTTTTAAAAGACCTTTTAAAGGGATTTCCTTTAGGAGAACATAATAAGCAGATCCCCGTCTATCTAATAGGTCAAGTGGGTAAAGTTCCGGAAGTTGAGAAACTAAATGGTTATCTTGTGAAGGTAGCTCTGGAAAAAATACAGGAAGCATCTAAAGTAGTAGGTGGGAAAATCGTAGTTCTTGATGTGGTTAAGAAAGACTCTTACTCAAGATTGGTAGAACTTTATAAAAAATTAGGGTTTAAGGAGTTATATGAATTCAGGTCTCGTGATCAGTATTTAATAAGATTCTATTTTAAACTCGCTTAGGAAAGCTAAGATGGCCCAGTTTATAGACTTTGAAAAAGAACTCACTAAAAGAACTAAGGATAAGGCCTTAGACGTTCTCCTAACCTGTGCAGAGTGTCCTAACGGCCCCATTAACCGTTCCTGTAAGGCCTGCCCGGTATTCAAGGATTTCTTTAGGGATTTAAACGAGGAAGACCTTGATTTCCTCTTTGGCGTTATTGAAGGGGGAACTACTTAGGATGTTGCGTATCCTACTGGTGTTATTAGGGGTTATCCTTCCGCTGTATGGTTATGCTCAGGAGTGTTACAGGCTTCTCTACGTTGTGGACGGGGACACTATAGCCATTGTCTACCACGGGCATAAAGAGAAGATTCGGCTGTTAGGCATAGACACTCCTGAGAGTAGGGAAAACCGGAGAGCCCTTTATCAGGCAAAGAGAACTCATAAGGACATTGAGACCATAATAGGGTTAGGCAGACAGGCTAAAGAGCATCTTAGGGAGCTCCTTGCAGGCTATAAAAAGGTCTGCTTAGTCTATGACCAGAATAGGCGTAGAGACAGATACGGCAGGCTTTTAGCTTACGTCTATACCCCCGATGGAGAGTTCCTTAATAAGTTGATGTTACAGGATGGTTATGCCTACCTTCTTACCCGTTATCCCCTTGAGCCTAAGTATGAGCAAGTTTTAAGACAGGCTTTTAGGGAAGCGGTAGAGAAAGGCAGGGGATTGTGGAGCTCCCCGGCAAGATCCAAAACTGACTCTTACCGCTGTGGAAAGAAGCGTTACTGTTCTCAGATGTCCTCTTGTGAGGAAGTTATGTTCTACTTTAAAGTGTGTGGTCTGAAAAGGCTTGATAGAGATGGCGACGGTATTCCCTGTGAAAAACTGTGTAGATAATTCAACAAGATTGCAACAAAAACGCAACAAAACTGCGAAATTCTCGTTTTCCTGCGAAAATTGGAATAGGACACTTTGAGGACAATTTCCGGACAAAAGAATGTCGTGAAAATGTCGCTAAGATGTCGGTTTCAGGTGTTAGATTTCCGTAATGTGTCCCTTCCTGCCGTGTGTTGTCATTTTGACAACAGTTGATTCTCTATCAGCAACCGTTAGGATTTCCGTAACGGTTTTCCGGGTATCTGGCATATTTTGGGCAATTTTTGGGCAACTTTTCGGAGCTCCCTCTTTTATGGGTCCTTCCGGAGCTCCTTTCCTGCGGGTTGGGTGAGCCGCAGAAAACGAGAGAATTACGGCCGGAGCTCTGTCGTGTCGTCGCCAAGCCTGATGGAGCTTTTTAAAGAGTCTTTAAAGCTTGAAAAAGACATCTGTTTTAGGTATCAGGAATTTACGACCGTATAGAACTGCAGGAAGTTTTCCCATCTCTATATACTTTAAAACGGTTTCCAGATGGAGTCCTAACTTCTCAGCAACTTCACGGGTTGTGTAAAAGCACTTCCTAATCCTGGCCGGGAGGTATATGGACAACCGGGATTTACTAACTCCTAACCTCTCAGCAAGGGCTTCAAGGGTTCTGGATTCTTTGATTAGCCTGGAGAGTTCCTCACACGTTAGGTTGTCTATAATTTCTTTGCAGGAGGGTTCTTTAGCTTGGAAGCTTTTAATGAGATACTCTGTTTTTGTAATCGGAAAACCAACGGGTGCCCGTGCGGTTACTACGGCTTTGAGGATGAGAAGAACTACTGTAAGTGTTCCCCTTCTCAGGTGAAAAAGTACAGAAGCAGAATTTCAGGCCCCATCTTGGACAGGATAGACCTCTACGTTCCTGTTCCTGCAGTAAAGCCCGACGAGTTTAAGGGGAGTAAAAAGGGGGAGAGCTCCGAAAAGATAAGGGAAAGGGTTCTTAAGGCCTGGGAGGTTCAGCAGAGGCGCTTTTCACAGCTACCTATAAGTTTCAACAGTCAGATGGGAAGAAAAGAGATAAGAGAGCTCTCTGAAGTCTCGCCTGAGGCCGAGGAGCTCCTCATCACAGCCTCAAAAACCTTAG
>Ga0256831_1000813_pt1 | contig 16545 bp, 5 predicted proteins | sample 132544metaG_FD_189087 | JGI IMG/M metagenome (GOLD analysis project Ga0256831, IMG submission 189087) | Hydrothermal vent microbial communities from Lau Basin, Pacific Ocean - 132-544 | ecosystem: Environmental > Aquatic > Marine > Hydrothermal vents | place: Pacific Ocean: Lau Basin | collected...
TTTCTTACCTGCTTCTACCGCTTTACTAATTTCTTCATCACTACCTTCTTGATTTTTGGCAAATTCCCAAGCAGGGCCAATATGACGGGCAGACATTAACATACCAGCAAGCACCAGTTCTTTTACCGCATTGGCATTGGCACCCGGAGCATTAAAAACAGGAATACCCTTGGCACTCATTTTATCCACAGGTATATTATTAACCCCCGTACCTGCACGGCCCACGGCTTTTAGGCTCTCAGGTATTTCCATATCATGCATTTTATAAGAACGTAGTAAAATACCATCAGGATGTTGTATTTCAGAAGCAATTTCGTAACTTTCTCTGGGGAACTTTTCAAGACCTGCAACAGAAATATTATTCAAGGTTAAAATTTTATTCATGTGATTGATGTCCGCGATAGATGATGGTGCAAGATAAGCAAGCAGTCCGTTTATCTTGCAAGCAATTATTAGGATAAAAAATGATTAATGGCTTTACGCATTTGCCTCAGCAAATTCTTTCATAAAAGCAACTAAGGTATCAATGCCTTCTTCTGGCATTGCATTATAGATACTGGCACGCATACCACCTACGGAACGATGTCCTTTTAGTGTGGCCAGACCTTTTTCAGCAGCTTGTTCAAGAAAAGCCGCATCTAGATCAGCACTTTTTAAGGTAAAAGGCACATTCATCCAAGAACGATAGCGTGTTTCCACCGGGTTCGCATAAAAATCACTGCCATCAATTGCAGCATAAAGCTTGGCTGCCTTTTCTTTATTTATTTTGCCAATGCCTTCCAGACCGCCCTTAGCAAGCACCCAATCAAAGACCAAACCAGCCAAATACCAACTATAGGTAGGTGGCGTATTATACATAGAGCCGTTGTCCGCATGGGTTTTATAGTTCAGCATAGCCGGTGTACTTTCAGCTGCATGACCAATTAAATCATCACGAATAATCACCAAAGTTAAGCCCGCAGGGCCGACATTTTTTTGTGCACCCGCATAGATCATAGCAAATTTTGAGACATCAATTGGGCGAGATAAAATAGTTGATGACATATCCGCAACTAACGGCACATTACCCGTATCTGGGATATAATCAAATTCAACACCACCAATGGTTTCATTTGGAGTGTAGTGCACATAAGCCGCGTCAGGATTGAGTGTCCAAGTAGAAAATTCTGGGATGGTTGTAAAACCAGAATCTTCTGAGCTGGCCACTACATTGACATCACAATAGCGCTTTGCTTCGGCAATGGCTTTTTTAGACCACATGCCCGTATTAACATAATCTGCACTGGTCTTATCACCTAGTAAATTTAATGGAATAGCACCAAATTGCTGACTTGCACCACCTTGTAAAAAAAGCACTTTGTAATTATCAGGAATGGCCATAAGAGTTCTTAAATCAGCTTCGGCTTTGCTGGCAATCGACATAAATGCCTTGCCACGGTGAGACATTTCCATAACAGACATGCCCTCATCATTCCAGTTAAGCATTTCATCACTAGCTTTTTGGATTACCGCTTCAGGTAACATTGCTGGACCTGCGCTAAAATTGAAAACTCTAGACATTGTTTATATCCCTTGTGAAATTGTAAATAAAAAAGCACTTAATACGCCAAATTTTACGTAATTAAGTGCTCAGAAAAAATTAGTCTTCTGTAGATGCATCACCCTCGGAGGCTTGAGGCTTTTGTTCGTCTATTGATGATTCATCACTAGCTGATGGCTCTTTACTCTTAGCTGATGGCTCTTTACTCTTAGCTGATGGCTCTTTACTCTTAGCTGATGGCTCTTTATTCTTAGCTGATGGCTCTTGTTCATCCATCGGCTCATCAACGGTTTCGCACACTCGTTCAATTTGTACCAGTTGCTCTGCCTTTGTTAAACGAATTAAGCGTACACCCTGAGTATTTCTACCAACAATAGATATTTCAGTTGAACGAGTGCGCACAATCGTACCACCATCGGTGATTAGCATAATCTCACTATTATCATCCAATAAACAAGCACCAACCATTGCACCATTACGCTCAGATGTCTTAATTGCCAGAACTCCCTTACCACCACGACCCTTCACTGGATACTCAGAAATTTTAGTACGCTTACCATAACCATTTTCGGTTGCTGTTAGAACAAAACGATCCTCACATTCGGGAGGCACAACAATCAGTGAAACAACCTTATGTTCCCCTGAAAGTTTCATACCTCTGACCCCCGTCGAAGTGCGGCCTGTTGTTCGTACCAATGATTCATTAAAGCGTGTCGCCTTGCCTTCCGTACTGAATAACATAATATCTTGATGGCCATCGGTTAATTGAACATCAATTAACTTATCACCTTCACGCAATTCGATAGCGCGGATACCATTGGCTCTAGGACGAGAATAATCCAGCAAGGGGGTTTTCTTTACCGTACCATTGCCAGTTGATTGTAAAATAAACTGACCATCTATAAATTCTTTAATGGGTAAGATAGCATTTACCTGTTCACCTTCAGATAGAGGCAATAGGTTAATAATAGGACGCCCTCTTGAACCTCGGCTGGCTAAGGGTAGTTCATACACTTTTTTCCAATAAACCTGACCTGCATTAGTAAAACACAAAAGGGTGTCATGACTGGAGGCAACAAAAAGTTTGTCTATAAAATCTTCTTCTTTCATAGAGGTAGCAGACTTACCACGTCCGCCACGACGCTGAGCAGCATAATCTGCTAACGGCTGTGTTTTTACATAACCTTCATGAGAAAGTGTGACGACTCGATCTTCCTCAGCAATCATATCTTCCATACAAAGATCATCTTCTGATTCTCTGATCTCAGTACGACGTTCATCGCCATATTGCGTTAAAATGGCCTCAAGTTCTTCTCGGATCACTCCCATAAGCACTTCATGACTACCTAAAATAGTTAAATACCATTTTATTTGGTCAATTATTTCTTTATATTCAGAAATAATTTTGTCAATTTCAAGGCCTGTTAAGCGATGTAATTTCAAGTCAAGGATTGCTTGAGCTTGTACTGGAGACAAGTGATAACCATCATCGAACAAACCAAATTCTACAGCCAAGCCATCAGGACGAGACTGTTCACCGCCACCCGATAATAATTCGTTTACTAAACCCGCCTGCCAAGGTCTGGCAATGAGTTTTTCTTTTGCTTCTTGTGGATTAGCAGATTCTTTAATCACTTGAATAAGAGGGTCAATATTTGCCAGAGCAACGGCTTGACCTTCAAGAATATGAGCGCGTTCGCGTGCTTTTCTTAACTGATAAACTGTGCGACGATTAACCACTTCCCTACGATGGCGGACAAAGTGTTCAATAAGCTCTTTGAGATTAAATAATTTAGGCTGACCATCAACCAAGGCCACCATATTAATACCAAACACATTCTGCATAGCCGTGTGTTTGTATAGATTATTAACAAGAACATCCGTTGATTCGCCACGCTTGACTTCAATCACCATGCGCATGCCGTCTTTATCAGACTCATCACGTAGTTCTGAAATACCTTCGATTTTTTTCTCTTTAACCAACTCAGCAATGCGCTCAATTAAACGCGCTTTATTTACCTGATAAGGTAATTCAGTGACTACGATGCGCTCACGGCTATTAGCCATTTCTTCAATTTCAACCCGTGCCCGAACACGAATACGCCCACGTCCGGTATGATAGGCCTCATGAATGCCACGAGAGCCATTAATAATACCAGAGGTTGGAAAGTCGGGACCGGGGACAAGATTAATTAATTCAGGGATACTAATGTCAGGTTGGTCAATAAAAGCTAGGCAGGCATTAACCACTTCGGTTAAATTATGCGGAGGAATGTTCGTTGCCATGCCCACGGCAATACCTGAAGAACCATTGATCAATAAATTAGGCAGCTTGGTTGGCAGAACCTCAGGTTCATGTTCAGATTCATCATAGTTAGGGTTGAAATTGACGGTTTCTTTGTCAATATCGGCTAACAATTCATGAGAGATTTTTGCCATGCGTACTTCAGTGTAACGCATAGCTGCTGGTGAATCACCATCGACTGAACCAAAATTACCCTGACCGTCCACTAACATATAGCGCAAAGAAAAATCCTGAGCCATACGAACAATGGTGTCATAAACAGCCGTATCACCATGTGGATGATATTTACCTAAAACCTCACCGACAATGCGGGCAGACTTTTTATAAGGCTTATTAAAGTCCATACCGGCTTCATGCATGGCATAAATAACACGGCGATGAACAGGCTTCAAACCATCACGGACATCGGGAAGTGCTCGCCCTACAATTACGCTCATCGCATAATCCATATAGGACTGCTTCATCTCCTCTTCAATATTAATATGGAGGAGTTCTTTTGCAAAATCTGACATTGAGTGCTTATCTATTCCATTTAATTTCTAGTCTGCTATTTTATACTTCGATAGATCCTTTAAAGTAAGATTCTTAAAGTATAGTTAATAGGCGTTTTATATGCTTTTTATAGTCACTTTACACCCTCAGGGTATACCGAAGGCAAACGCTAAAACGTGCTCATTCTAGCACATTTCATACGATAATAGCATAAAAATATTATTGCACTCAGGCTAGAAATACAAGTGGAAGCTTAGCTACACTCTTTAAAAATTAACGCATTACATTTTACGCATATTTCATTATCAAGTTGTCGATAAATATATTTTATGGCCTCTGGCTTGGAATCAAAAAAGTGTGTATTGCCTATATTTTTAATAAAACCTGACTGTGCACAGAACTCATACACAGAAGACTTCATGCCCACAAAATAGAGTCCTCCTCCCATCTTTTTTAGGCTTGAGTTTTCTGAAACTAATGCTTCTGAACCAGCTAAATCAATAAAGTTAATGCCGGATGCCACAATTAAAATATGGTATATCTGCTCATTCTCAACAATACGGGCAATACGCTTTTGAATATGATTAATAGAGCCGAAATAAATAGACATATCAATCCGGATAATTTTTATCTGCGGACATTGCTTAACCGGCTTTTGATTAATATTAACCAGCTTTCTTTTCTGATCAGATGGCTCACCATCAAATGATAAGGTCGGTATTCTTGGCGTAGATGTTTTAGCTAAAAACAAAACTAAAGACAGTAGTACACCTAGGTAAATAGCAAATTCAAGTTCTAAAAAGAGTGTGGCAAAAAATGTTGTTAACAAGATGCTAGATTCTGACTTGCTAAATGAAAAGGTATGCTTAATATGATGAAAGTCAACCAAGTTGTAGGCAACCAATAAAATAACACCACCCATTGCTGCAATAGGCAAATAAGCGGTAAGAGGAGCAATAAGCAGGACAATAATCATTAAAGATAAGGCAGCAAAAATAGCAGACATTGGTGTTTTTGCTCCAGCATCATAATTAATACCTGAACGTGTAAAGGAACCAGAACCGGCATAACTAGAAAAGAAACTGCCAAACATGTTTGATAAACCTTGACCAATAAACTCCTGATTAGAGTCAATTCTCTGACTGGATTTTGTGGCCACTGCCCGACTGATTGAAACCGCCTCAATCAAACCTAAAAGAGCCACAGCAAAGGCTTCTGGTGCCAGCATTTTTATTGTTTCAAGATTAAATGTTGGGTGTGATAAAGGGGGTAATTGTGCAGGAATTTCACCAACCAATTTAATTGTTGTGTAGTCTTTGAAAAGCAGGGCTAACACACTCCCCACAATCATGCCAATTAATAGGTTAGGCAATTTAGGTAAAAGTTTTTTCACAAATAGTGCGGTTAGTAATGTTGCCAGCGCAATAACTAATAAATAGGGATTAATATCACCAATACCAGCAATGAGTCTCATCCATGTATGTAAAAATGTTTCCCCTTTTGGAATTTCAATACCAGTGATATGTTTTAACTGGCTGGTGGCAATTAAAATAGCTGCACCTGCCGTAAACCCAATCACCACGGTATGAGAAACAAAATTTACCAGAGCACCAAGGCGAGCAATACCAAAAGCAAATTGATAAACACCCGCTAAAAAGGTCATTGTCAATGCGAGTGAGACAAATTCAGGAGTGCCTGAGACAGCATGGTGGCTAACTGCTGAGAAAATAACAATAGAGATTGCCGTTGTTGGACCTGAGACTAAATGCAACGAAGAACCAAATAAAGCAGCAATAATAGGAGTCACCATCGCCGTATATAAACCATACTCAGGAGGCAAACCAGCAATCGTTGCAAAGGCAACACCTTGAGGTAAAACAATAACCGCACCAGTCAACCCAGCAAGAATATCTGCTTTAATGGTTTCTTTATTTACTAATTTAAACCAAACAAGAAAAGGGAAAAAAGCCTCTAATTTCATTGTAAAATCCTAAAGTTTTATCACTACGAGTAAAAATAATAAAAACAAGCAAAGAACTGATCGATAAGCACCAGAAATAAATCGGTATATAGCAATATACCGATATTCGTAAAGGAAAATTTCTGGGATCTTAGAAAGATTCCAGATGATAGATGTTTTCTTAAAAAACGAGGGAATTACGCTTTTTATTATTTATGCATGCTAATTACTGAGGCGTAGTATAACAAAAAACACGTCTCTTTACGAGGTATTCACAAAGGATAATATAATTACCTTGATTTTAAACAAGGCACAATCATTAAGATCAATTACTAAGATGATTTTGAAGATTGAAATATGTGAATTAAATCTTGTAAATTATTAACTAGACTAGCTAATGATGCAGACTCTGTATTGGTCTTTTGACTTAATTGTGATATTTGATTCGTGGCATTATTAATCTGAGTAATATTATTATTAAGAGATTGGGTATTTTCTGCTTGGGTATTCGTTGATTGAGAAATGGTTGTGGTAATTTCAGTGATCTCATTTAATTCATTTAATACCGATTTAAGTTCTACAGAGACTTCATTAGCATTATTTTGCCCAATATCAACACTGGCTCGACTGCGTTTCATTGCCTCAACCACTTGAGTGGTCGTATTGACTAATTTTTGCATGACTTGATCGATTTGCTCTGTTGCTTGCTGAGTATTAAATGATAGACTACGAACTTCATCCGCTACTACCGCAAACCCACGTCCCTGTTCACCGGCACGAGCTGCTTCAATAGCAGCATTGAGTGCTAACAAGTTAGTTTGAGAAGCAATATTATTAATATTAATAATAGTGCCAGCAATTTCATCAATACCATTAGCAAGTGAGTCAACCAGATCAGAGGTACGATCAACTTCTGAGACAACACTTTCCATTGAGGACAGTGTTTCCTGAACTTTATTCATTCCTATTTGTGTTTTTTGGCGAATGGATTCTGATGAATCAGCCGCTAAAGTAATATCTGTCGCAATTTTACTAAATTCAGCAACAATATCATCCATTGCAATAGCTGCATTATTCGTCTCAAATTGTTGCTCACCAACAATTTTGTTGCTCTGCTCAGCATCCTCTTTAAGAGCAGTTGAAGCTTGAGAAACGTGATCAGCATTATCACCAATATCTTGTAGCATCTTACGTAGTTTATAAATAAATTGGTTATAAGCTACAGCAATTTCTCTCAACTCACTGACTTTACTCAGTTTTAACTCTTTATTAAGATCCCCATTTCCTTGGGCAATTTCATTAATATTTTTACTCAGCTCATTAACTGGCCTAGTCACCGAAGAAGCAATAAACCAACCAGCAAAAGAAATAACAAGCACTAATAAAATACCAATAGCCTTAATTTGCTCAATAGAGTGATCCAACATATTTTCCAATCCAGTTAGACGCTGGGCAGACTCTTGTTCAACCTCAGCCTGTTGTGCATTAAGTTTTTTCTCAACCGATTTAAGCTGGTTTTCTTCTTTATTAAGCGTATTTTCCTTTGTTTGCAGTGTTATTTCTTGCTTAGTGTAGACATTTTCTTTGGCACGTAAGTCTTCACGCAGTGTATCAAAGGCCTTGGTTTGAGCATTAATGATTTTTATCAGTTTATGGCCAATACGATAAAGGCTATTATAGGTAGGTGTGATTTTGAGTTTTACTTGATCATAGCTAGCAAAATCATTTCGTTTTAAGGCAATAATCACTTCTCTTAAAAGTGGCTTAATATCTGACTTAATAAAATTCAGAAATGCCTCTTTTGTCTTGGTTTCATCATCTGATTGGGGAGCTAAAAAAGAAAATGCCTGTATCAGATTATTTCTATCCACCTTTTGTTTTTTAAGTAATGGAATTATATTGGAGTCATCGCCACCTGAGAGTTTGATTGAGCTATATTCCCAGAGAGTCTTTTCACCTTTTGCCATAGCTTCCATTAAAAGATAGACAATACCTGATTTTTGTCCCGTTTGAAAAGAGCGTTCAATCATGTCTTCTTTTTGCACAGAAATCTTTCTCTTTTTCTCTGAGATACGAATTTTTGTTTTGGAAATTCGCTGTTTTTGTGAGGAAAGAAGTGATTTTTTATTCGAAATATCTATTTTTTTCTTAGATAATTGTGAAATTTTAGCATTTATCTCTGTTTGAAATAAGTTAAGTGTTTGCTTGACGGTAGTAAATTTATAGATGCTTAGCACTGCAAAAAAAAGCATGCCAATAATGGCACTAAACAAAACAAGTCCCAAACGCCCCTTAATAGAATTAATGGATTGCCCAAATTTGAACCCTTTTAACAACATTACTTGCCCCCTACACCACTAGCATCATTATTAGCTATAAGAATAGTAGATAAAAAATATTTATCTAGAGAACATAGGTAAAAGCAGACAATTGACTTATTTTTATTAGCCTTACTAGGTTTATCGACACTCGTATTAATTTCTTAACAAGAGCGTCTCGATAATTTTATTTAAGTCTGCTAAAAATTATTAAACGACAATGTATTTCAATGTGGAGGGGGTGCGTTAAATAACTATTACGTCACTAAGGATGTCTGTGGAATATAGCGCTGATATTGAGCAGGCAAATACAAGCCCTGACTTTTTAACACTTGAATTCGGTGTTGATAAGCTGCACCATACATCAGATGCTCGGCAATATCGACCACATGACGTTTTTTATAATCATTAAGATAAGTCGAAGCAACCCAATCATTAAAAGCCCCCATTGCTGGACCACTCCATATCTGATAATCAAATTCTCGCCCTGCAACACCCGCATTTGACCATCGTGAAGACAAACCTAAATACCAGCGAAAAACTAAAGCCATTTTCTTTTTAGGATTATTTTGTGCTTTTTCAATAATAGAGGGATCACGCTTTTGGAAAAACTCGACAGTTTGCTGCCAAATAGTCGCAACTGAATTTTGTAAAATTTGCTTTTCAAGTTTTTCTAACTCAGCAGGTGGAATATCCTCCAGACTATTATAGCTTGTATAGAGGTCATATAACTTTTGTGCCCGCATTGGAAACAAGGTGCCTTTTTTTAATACTTGTAATTTAATACCCCGTTCAAACATATCAGATGCAGGTGCCATAACCACATCAGCCATACCTGCTTGAGCCAGTAATTTGCGAGTATGTTCGGAGGCACCGGCTTCAACACAACTTTGATTCACCGAGCCCGTTACCACATAAGCGGCACCCATCATATAACAGGCTAAGGCAGCGTCCGGAGTCCCAACACCACCACCAGCACCAACACGAATTTCTATCGGATACTGGTGTTGCGCCTGAAGGTCATCACGTAGAGCAATCACTGAGGGCAATAAAGAAACCAATGGGCGGTTATCTGTATGACCGCCTGAATCCGCTTCAACTGTAATATCATCCGCCATGGGTATCTGAGCAGCAAGTTGTGCTTCAGCCTGAGTCAATAGACCTTGAGCGATTAATTTATTAAGAATCTCTTCTGGTGCAGGCTGCATAAAAACAGTGGCAACTTCCCTTCTGGAGACTTTAGCAATAATTTTATTATGTACACTGATATTACCCTGAGCATCTTGTTGTAGCCCCTTGGCACGATAATAAACCAGTGAGGGTGTCAGACTAAAAAAAGCCGCTGCTTCGATAACATGAACCCCATACTTAAGATATAAATCAATAGTGCCCTGCTCGATAGCAGGTTCAGAGGGGTTATGAATAAAATTAAACACATAGGGGCCATTGGGCAAGGCCTGTTGTATTTTTTTAATGGCTAATTCCACCCGAGCTAAATCTAAGCCGCCAGAGCCAAAGGAGGCAAGGATATTGTGTTGCCCTAAAGCAATCACCATTTCTTCTGAAGAAATACCATTGGCCATTGCCCCTGTCATATAGGCATATTTAACGCCATAAAACTGCTTAAATAAGGGATCACCCAATTGTTCAGCCATCATAGGAGGCACATAGGCAGTAATTTTAGAAACCTCATCACAGCCTTCATTATTAATCACTAATCGATCATTTTCCTGAATAATATAACAGGGCTTATCCAACGAGCGAAGTGTTTCAACTCCGTGTATTGCTAAGTGATTTTGCTGCATAGACATCTTATTTTGCCTCCTGAATACTCAGACCAATATTTTCCACCGAATAAATCCGCAAGCCATCCTTCCATAAATTGCCATCAGCAACCATATCCACCCGCCCAGAGCGAGTGCGGATCTCTTTAATATGAACTTCTAAAGTCATTTGCTCATTATCAGGAATAATCTGTCCCCGATAGGTCCACTTTGCTTCATCTTCAACCAAGCCAAAACGAGGATTAATAAAATCCTGAGCCAAATTCTGTTGTAGGGCAAAGACCTGTAAGGATTGAATCATTGCTTCCACTCCTAGAGAACCAGGCATAACGGGATCTTTATAGAAGTGACATGGATAGAACCAATCGCTTTCATCAATTACTTTTAATGAATGCACATAGCCCTTAGCAAACTTACCACCATCGGCAATAACAAGAGACTCATCAAGAAAATTAAATACCCCGCCAGCCAAACGATAATAAGGCTTGTTTGCCGGAGCTTTAAAGAGACTCTGAGCACTTTCATCTCGTAAATCAAAGGTCAGTTGTTTGGCCTGACTATTTGCTTCTTCTCTATACCAAGGCAATAACTTCTTGCCCTTATCCATACCAACCTGATTGGCTAGAGACTCGGCACTGAAAAAACCAAAAACGGCGTCCCCTTCATAAAAGGTTTCACCATCAACGAGTAACTCAAAGGTAAATTTTTGAATAATATTATTCATTACCGCAGAGGTAGAAAACATGGTGGTTTTATTCACAATGGTTTTGCCTCGCAGATCCATTTCTTTAATCAGACGACCCGTACCATCTAAATTACGGAAGTATAAATTGGTATCAGGGTACATCAGGGTACTGCCAATATGTGAGGTTAAAAAACCATTTGGTTGTAGGGCGATTTCCATTAACATGGAATACGGTGTCAGAGATTCATAAGAATTTTCTGTACAGAACCAGACATTAGGAGCCACATCATATTCCGCCACGCATTTGGTGGTATTATCAAAATCATGACGCTGTCCTTCGACACTCAAAACCCGATGCATTAACTGTAGGTAGCCATTAGGTGTACGCGGAGGTCTTCTTGGTGGATCTTGTGGTGTCGGTGGTGGCTGCTTATACAAAGCAAATTCAGAGCCAAAACAGGCTTCGATATCACCCGTGGCAAAATGGACAATCTGTTCTTCACTAAATAATGCCGGTTTTACCTCAATGGCAGGCATATCAGGTAAACGAGTATCTTTCTTATTCAAACTTGGCATTACTGTTTTAATCTCAGGTGTTACTTGGGCTTGCACAGACTCCTGAGAAGGAGTAGCTAAGCTAACAGCCTGACGAGGTGAGGCTAATAATTGTTTTTCCTGTGCACTTTTTTCTGACAGCTCTAAACAGACATCACGGAAATCAACCACGATTTTGCCATCAATAATAATATCAACATTACCACGAGCATAAGGTTTAGGAGAAAGACCAATTTCTGTTACTTCTAAACGATAAGTCATTAATCGATCTTTTGGCAATGCCTGACCCCGACAGCGAATAGGCTGGGGGATATTTTGCATCGTCTGAAAACGGGCATCAATGGTTTTTGTCTGCAAGCCTAGATACAACATAAAAAATTGTAATAATTGCACGCACCCTTCAGACATTAATGAACCTGCTAATACAGGATCATCACGAAAATGGCTGGTAAAATACCATTCATCTGGAAACAAATCTTTTTCTGCTTCAATTAAACCGAGCCCCCATAGACCACCCGTACGATCCACGGAAGTAATCCGATCTAACATGAGAATTTTTTCTAATGGAAAATGCAGAGATGGATTCGTGCCTTTTTTATCATAGTCTGGATTGGCATAACAACTTGCTAAATCCCCTTCCATTAAATAGTACATATCCTTTTCATCAAAAGAAGTTTTATGACAGTGCAATATCGGCGTAAAGGATGTTTTTTGGACTTTAGCACGCGCTTCAATTTCTTCCTTGGTATGGATCACGCCTTTACCTACGGCCAGTTCTTCATCTGAGAAAAAACCTGCACAGCCATTATCCATTTTTAGGATCATCTTATTGCCAACAAAGCATTCATAGGAGAAAAAGAATAATAAATTATTTTTATGTTTGGCAAAGGAGTTGATTGAAATCTCATAACGCAAAGTCTGTCCCTCTTTGGGTTGATCATCCAAAAAGGTTAAGGTGCAATCTAATAAGCGATAAAGATATTTTCCCTTATTATCAAAATCAATCCCCATATAACTGATTAATAGTAAGTCACATTGTCCTGACTCAATACAGATACAAGTAGGGATTTGGCCATCGGTGGAATACCACGCATTGTGTGGTATGTCATACTCCGTAGTCATTTTAGAGGGGACAAAAGCACCTTTTTTCGCTTGCATTTCAGTAACACGAGTAACCAAAAGGTAAGGATCCATTGGCAACATAACACGACGAGAATAGCGATCAATACTATCGTAATCAGGACCAAAGACATTGCCAATTTTACCATAGGCAAATTCACGTAAGTCCTGTTCAGAAAAAATAATTTGCTCAGGCTGGCTGTATTCACTTGGAAACAGTTGCGTAATACCTTCTTGTGTTACCCTATTCGTATTCTTATTGGAGCTATTACTTAAAACATCATTTAGTACAACAATAGAATCTTGAGCACTATGACTCGAATGAACAACATTATTATTACGCACATGGCTGTCAGGCGAATGAATATTATTAATAATTGCAGCGGTGAGTGATTGTAAACCATCATGTCTTGAGGCCATAAATTCAGTATGCATCTGACTCAATTGAATATTATGCTGGATCATTTTATGCAGCATATCACTTTGATAATTCGGTATTAGATAAGCTTTTGCTGATAAATTTGAAGAGGTATCACTAGTAACATGTGTCATACTTTGTTCCATTAACGGTTGTATTCTGGCTGACGGGTGGCGTTGCTTCACATCTAATTGAATTGAGCTTGGTCCTGTTGTCTTCTGCCCTAGCTTTTGTGTAGCTACTGGCTGAGCATTGACAACTACTTTTGAGGTATTTAACGAAGTCTTATAGTTAGGAGCCGATTTAGGAATATCTTTTTTCTGATCATGATGTACTACTGGTGTAGAAATAGGCGGTGTAGAAATCGGCATAGGTTTAAATTTAACACGATTTTCAGCACTTAAAATAACCTCTGCAAAGGGTTTTTTACCTAAGACAACCGGTTTAACTAAACTGGGCTTATTATCATCTACTGACAATGTCTGAGGTTTAGGACAGAGCTTATCCAATGCCAGAGACAAACCATGGCTACTGAGTTTAGCCGCCATTCTTAATAATGAGGTGTGATCATCCACACCTTTACGGTTTATACCCACCGCTAAGTGTTCTTTACCTTTCAGGCTTTCACTCACCCATTTGGTACAACTGCTTTGTGGTCCAAGTTCAATAAAAATACGCGCACCATCATCATAAACTTGTCTAACCAGCTTAGGAAAGTCAACCATTTGAGTGTAAAAAGTAGCGATATTATGGCCGATAACATCCTCTTTTAACTCGGTTTTTTGATAGTTGGCTGCAGTATAAAAATCTATTCCTTTAATATTTGTGGTCGGCATCGTATGCAAACGCTGTAGAGCATCAAACTCAGCCTTAACCAGCTCATTGTGTACCACATCTTTAATGGGGACGGGAAAAAGTCGCCATTTTAATTTTTTAACTACTCGACGGCAGGCTTCATCATCACCGGCAATAACAATTTCATTAGGGGCATTAATAATGATCAGAAAAACTCGTTCTTCTTCAGCTAATACTTCGGCGGCTTTTTCTGGTGAAATACGCAGCGTATAAGTACCCCAAATGGGCTTTTCATCTTCACTTGAAGGGGGTAAATCCCATGCCTGACGTACCACGTCCATTTCACCGACTAAACGATTATGGAACGTAGGAGTCGAATGCAAGGTGTTACTCATATAATCGGTATTATCCCAAGCACCTGATGAAAATAACATGGATAATTCACCCATACTATGGCCAAAGGCCGCCTGAGCTTGCACACCTAATATATTCTGAATAACTTTGGTATAAAGAATAGAAGTCATAATACCGGACTCAAACATCGCCACTGCATCTTCACCCATTTGTGCCTCAAGCTGTTTTAAGGCTTTTTTATCAGGCGCATTAAGTGTTTGTGGGTAGACATAATGAGTGCGCATCATCTGGCGCAAACTGGAGGTTGAATCCGCAACAAGATCAGTGACTTCAGGAAATAACTGAAAAATATTACTCGACATACCAATATAGGAGTTAAAGCCCCCAGGATACACAAAGGCGACCTTACCTTTTTTAGCCTGTGGATTTGGCGTAAAGTAACTGCCTAATGGGGTTGACCATTCTTCATTATTGTTAAAGGCATCACTGATGCCTTTAATAGCGGATTGTATTTCTCGTTGCAACTCTTCTATAGAATGTGCCAATAAAGATATACGATAGCGAGCATCTTGGGCGTATTTAGTAAAATTCACCAGTTTCTCCCAAGCGAATTCATTAAGCTCTGTGGTCGCTTGGATATCATTACTTAAAGAGACCAACTGTGTATGTAAGTCTTGCTCAGAATCTGCATAAAGAGGCACTAAGAAAAAGTCTAAGCTATTGAGATAGTGATTTTTAGGTACTGGTCTTTTTTCTGCTCTGTTTGTTTCTACTTTACTTTTCTCTGCACGGGCATCAAAGGTCGTATCCGACATAATCACATTAAAGGCCGTATTATCCTGCCCTAGATTATTAATCATCGCATAGCGTTTTTTCTGTTGTGAATTTAACAACCAAGGTCTTGATGTCTGTGGAAAATAAAACTGTGTTTCATCCCAATCATTGCTACTTCGTAATACATCTGAGTCGGCAACGCCGGGAATAAAACGCTGATATAAGCATAAGGCTGTTTTAATAATACTGGCCATACCAGAGGCCACAAAGGTATGGCCGATATTGGCTTTCACACTACCTAAGGCACAAGTTTGTGTCGGTTTCTCTGATGAATCAATGGCATTTGGGTAGAGTTGTTTTAGGCTGTCAATTTCTGCTTGCTCATGATGATTCATGGCACTGCTATTTAATTCAATGTAATCAATCAAGTTACGTTTGATATTGGCCTGTTGCAAAGCACGATCAGCGGCCTGCTTTAAACTATTTGCCATATCATGATTGTTTTTAAAACGCACACCAGAAAAAGAATCAATACTGGCATAGACTCTATCTGAATTGAGCACCTGATCTTGACGTTTTAATACGAGAGCACCACCACCTTCACCAATACGCCAATTAGGAGCATAATCAGCATTACGTTGTTTTTGTAAATAGATGTGTTCAATGCCGCCAGCCATATCGACAGCACCCACAACCATAGCATCCACATCACCTGAGTCTAAAAATAGTTGCGCGACTTCAAGTGCTTTAAAGGTGGAGTTTTCTTCAGATGAAATCGTAAATGCAGGCCCTGAAAAATCCCATAATGAACAGATCCGACAAGGAATAATATTACCTATAAAACTGGTAAACTGATTAATTTCCACAGCATTATGCAAGCTATCTTTTAAAATGTCAGTCAGTTGTGCTTGCTGCTCTACAGTCAAGGTAATATGACTATTTTTTAAGCTTTCTTGCAGCTGCCACGCAATATCAATACGACCTCGGAACTGATGAATACCGAGATCCATTTCCATTGCCACAATCACCCCAATATTACCGCCTTTAGGCAGTTTGGCATCCTGTAGTGCTTCATCAATCACTTTTATCATTAATAATTGCTGAGGCAGTAAGGGGGCTTGTTCTTCGGGTGGGATTTTAAAATAAAGGTGATCAAAGTCAAATTGATCAATAAAATTGCCATTCAATTCAGTATCATCGTGGGCAATGCCAAATTGTTCCAAAATAGCGCGATCCTGATCAATCCCCTGCCAGCGATTTTTGGGTAATGGTGAGCTCAGAGCTTGAGCATTATAGATAAGCTGTTCAAAGTGCTTTAAATCTTTGCTTTGACCAAAATAAGCCCCCATACCAACAATACTAAGAGGCTCTGTTGTGGGTGTAATTTTCTTTTTTATGCTGGATTGAGTGCTACTTGCTCCAGATGCTTCTTCTAAAATTAAATGT
>Ga0256831_1000814_pt1 | contig 16542 bp, 13 predicted proteins | sample 132544metaG_FD_189087 | JGI IMG/M metagenome (GOLD analysis project Ga0256831, IMG submission 189087) | Hydrothermal vent microbial communities from Lau Basin, Pacific Ocean - 132-544 | ecosystem: Environmental > Aquatic > Marine > Hydrothermal vents | place: Pacific Ocean: Lau Basin | collected...
GAAGATATAAGTATCAATAATAATAATAAATAAAACTGCCGGAATATAGGGGACAAAAATTCGAAAGAACCGATCCAGAAAATATTTTTTAAAGTTATAGTCTTTTTTTGTTAGTGAGGTATAAGTAATAAGAAAACCAGAAAGAATAAAAAAAATGATGACCCCAAGATCACCCAATCCCGTAGTGTGCCCTGGGTACAGAATCATAGAATAAATATGTCCAAACAGGACAAGCTGAGCAGCCCCCCCACGTAAACCGTCAATATAAGTGGCCTGAGCAGTATTCATTTATTACCAGACACCCCAGCCACCATCAACTATAATATTTTGTCCTGTAACATAACAGGACATATCACTAGCCAGATATGCAATAGCACCTTTAAAATCTTCCTCTGTTGCCATTCGTTTCAAAGGTGTTCTTTGTATATAACGTTCACAGAACTTCTCAGGCTGATTTCTAAATACACCGCCAGGTGAAATAGCATTCACCCTGACTTCAGGAGCAACAGTAGTTGCTAACCAGCGAGTCAACTGTAACAATCCACCTTTACTGGCGGCATAAGCGGCTGGATTACCCATAGATGTCCCTTCATATAAACTAAGATCAGGACCATAAACACCATATATTGAAGCAATATTAATAATTGAACCATGTTCTGATGTCTTGAGCAGATTAATGCATTCTTTTGACAATGCAAACGCACTTGTGAGATTAACATTCAGTGCTCGCTTCCAGGTACTGACGGATTGTTCTTCAAATGAAGTAACCCAGCCGGTAATATCACTGGTGCCAACAAAAGCTGCATTATTTATTAATACATCAATGACCGGGTAGTAATCAGGTATAATTTCTGAAAGTCCTGATATTCTGGATTCGTCCTCAAGATCAAGTTCTATATATTTAGCACTCACCTTAAATTTTTTTTCTATTTCGTTAGCAAATGTGCGTAATGCATCAGTTTCCAGATCAAGTAGAAGTACATGTGAACCCAGTTCAGCTACTGTCTCTGTTATGGCTTTTCCTATAAAACCGGTGGCTCCAGTTATTAAGGTTACCCGACCAGTCATATCACATAATTGATGAATTGATTTCATTCTTCTTCCATTCCTTAATGTATAATATTGTTCCTGTTAACTTATAATATCCAGGATAACATCCTTTACTTGTTCAGCCGCTTTACCTAGCTCTGGGTAGGATAATTTATCCAGTCGAGGTTTTCGTGCTTCTAATAAAGCATCCGTTAGTTCAGATATGCCTGAAACATCAACTGAAATACCCAGTTCTGCATAAGGAGGGTAATTACCAGCATTAATAGTCACAACAGGGAGACCGGTTAGTGCAGCTTGAAGACCAACCGTTGAGGTTTCAAGAAGCACCAGATCAACCGCACTTAAGCAGTCCTCTATGCTGACAGAAGAAGGACAGAGGACTCCATTTTTTACCTGTTTTGCGTCAATAATAGAATGATTTGGATGCTGTCTTACTATATATGAATATTCATGGTATTTTGAACAGAAGTTTTCAAGAAAGCTTATAATAATTTCAGGTTTTACAAAGGGTTTTCCTATCATTGAAACAGAGGCTGAGGGACAAACCCAGAGTATAACTTTTTTATTTTCCGGTATCTCTAACTGTTCCCTTAAAAGCGGCCGATGAAGATTAGAAGCGTTTAAAATATCAAACGCTGGATTACCTGTAACATAAATCTTGCCTTTATAGCCTTTCACTCTTAAAAACTGAGCGACGTATTCAGCCATAACAGTAATATTTTCAGAATAATTACCATTACATATATATTCTGATTCTTTTTGAAGAAACAGGTCAGAAACTGCCAGAGATTTTATATTCAATGCTCTTGCTGCATACTGTAAAGCCAGCTCTGAACGGGGTGATGTTGAAGTCACCACAATATCCGGGGAATTGCGTTTTAAAAATTGAATAAATGTTTGCACAGGAAAGAAAATTTTTCGTCCCTCCGATTTAAACATTTTAATCGCTTCGTCCTGACCATATTTCAGGCTCAAATCTTTTAACCCAATGCTATAATAGGCCAGGGTTTCGTTTTCAGACACGTCAGGATGAGTAGTTTCCGGAAGATACTTTTTTGCCAGATTCAACCACTCTCCATCATCGTTATTGAGCAGGTAATCATAACCGTAAGCCTTAATCCCAGCCCGTTCAAAGGCTTTTCTGGCTGTTGTAAAGCCTATAACAATAATTGATAAATCTGTTTTTTTCTGTAAATATTTTATAACCGGAATCAGGGACTGCACATGACCTCCGCCATAACAGCCAAAAACTATATTTTTTTTTGCAGTATGCATTATTTACACATACTGGTCGGGCAAGAAATGCAGAATGCAGGTATTGCCTAGAATATCATTTGCTGCAATTCCAATATGTTCTATATCAGAAAGCGGGATTGTATCTGTATGAAAGGCATAATACCAGACACCATCTTCCACAGAAAAATCCAGATTGTCATGAATATAATTACGAGATTTTGTTTTAATTGCCAGAAAAGGTTGAGGGCCAAAAACACGGCCTTTTATGGTTTTAATTTCGAGAAAAGCCACATCCTCTCCTGGCACTTCCTTATGAAAAGTTAGAGACATTTCCAATGGATCCTGAGCAAGTTCTTCTTCAGAAAGCTGGCTATGGAAGGCTTCTGTAGCTGGGCTGTATTTAAAGTCTACATCAGGAAAACGTTCTCTGCTGACTTTCAGCATCTCATAAATAGTTTCGATTTCCGGCTGCAGATCCCGCCAGTCATGGCTGCATAGCCCAACCAGGGTATCCTGACCGGATTGAGCTCTTATAAACGCCTTGTCCATTTCTTCCTGAGTAATATTAGCAATTCGACTTCTTACATTCAAAGCACGTCCAATTAAGCGCCTGCAATTTCCTTCCAGTTGATAATCATCATGACTTGGGTGATAAACCGACCAGTCGCTTGGTGCCTTTCTCCAGTTACCAGAACGTCCATTTTTAAAGTCAATGGAGTTATCAATGTCCGTTGTATTTTCTGTTGCCATATTAGACATATCGTAAGGTATAAATTGTTCCAGAAACCAGTGGCTATCAGGCCGCTCTGCCTGAAAACCAGCTCGATAGCCCGCTGGAAAAAAATCTCTATCAATAATTCTTCGACAAAGAATCTGATATAAATCAGGTGTTCTTAAATAATGAGTAGCACAACGATGTGCTTCACGGTAAGTTGACATAGGATGAAAATGAAATTCAATAGTATCTCTGGACCAGGGCTGACTGTCCACTAAACTTTTATAGACATCATAAATATTATGATGTCCCATATCTCTTTTACGTGGATTAACACTATATCCAATATGGTCCATACAGTACCAGTTAAATACCCAGCCATTATTATTCTTATCTGGAAAAAGATTTCTAAATTCTTCTGAACAAACTCTGTTCAGCATTTCATGTATTTCTTCCCAACTGCCCAGGGTATTAGCCTTATGACTTTTAAGAACATCCTGAATTAAAGCTGTTTTATTTCCTAAATCAATTTCTCCCCTGGATAGTTTTTCCAGATTTGAATAACTGGGAACAACATCGTTTATTCCAAATAATTCATTTAAACGTTCAAATTTAATTTCAATTGGTTCATATAAAGGCCCTTCTGTATCAATTGTATGAACCATATAAACCGTGCCCGTCATTTTCTCTCTCAATATTAACTTGCTGGTTATCTATCTAAAACTGTAAAATATTATCCGAATAGGTAGATAATAAATTAATCATCTTTTTTGCTAAAACGTTCTGGAAATACTATATTCATCTCATGCATATAGGGATCAGTTCTATAACCCTGTGAGCCAAGCCCAAATAACAACCATTTTTCAAATCTCTCTTTTAAAAAAGGTTCTGTTATATATGAATATATTTTGTCCCAGTCACTTTTAGTTGGAATAAAACCTGATGATTCATAACCTGCTCTGGCAAAAAAAGGCTGTGAAATCATTTCTATAAATATAATTTCCTGACGTGTCAAATGTTCTGGCCATCGAGGGGTTGCATCGGGAATAGATTTATAACTTTTTCCAAATGAAGTATTTGATGACCAGTCTTCTCCATCAGTATGTAACTTACTGGGATTTATCATAGAATCTTCATAATCCAGATTCAGAAACATACATATTTTCTTAGCCATTGATACTGGATTTTTTGATATTTCCTCAGCTTTTACAATTAAAAGTCTATCAGGAAATTCTTCTAGCATGACATCCACATTCTCCATCGCACTACGAAAATTAAAAGCAGCATCAAGGAAAGTATTACCAGGTTCAAAAGTCATAGCCTTATAGGATGCAGCAACATCTCTGGGATCTCGATAAATATGAATAACCCGACCATTTGGAAACATATTTAAAAAAAAGGGAATATCTTCCCACTGTACCGCCAGTTTTTCTACCCACCGTGTTGCTGTACTTTGTCCATCAAGCAACATACTATTCATCATCATATCATACAGCTGAGCATAGGTTACCTGTGGTATTACTTTAAGCTGTTGTAAAATTTTATCTACGTTTATTGATAAATTCCAGCGAACCTGAACTCGCTTATTAGTATCATTAAGCAGGCGGCGATAATTTTCTTCTTTGCTTACATCACCATATTTTCCCAGACAAAATCGTAAAAATTTGATGGTTGATGATGATGCTTTCAACTGAGAATGTGCACCCAGAAGAGCTGATAGAAAAGTAGTTCCTGAACGATACACGCCAGAAACCATGATAGGTTGGGTATTTTCTACTACTCCATAGTCAAATTCAGTCACAATAATAATCTACACTATTTATTAAGTTCTTTATATGTTTTTGAGTAGGTGTCACTTATTTTCGGTAATTCTGAAAAGTTATCACCACGTTTTATAACCAGTAAATACTCATAAAAATGTTCTGGCTTTGTTTCATAATGAAAACGGGCAAAGTCACCTCTCCTTGGAAAAAAATAACTTTCTTCTACTTTATGGCCTTGTTCTTCCAGAAGTTTAATCAACAACTGTGTATCGGTAAAAAAATTTGGATGGTTTTTATTTCTTGCCCCCACCTCTGCATCATAAGCTTTTTTATCATCCTGATAATAACTATCGTTTTTCCCCGTAAAATAAATTCTAGCTCCGGGTCTGGTTACTCTAAGAAACTCTGTTATGGCCTGGTCCTGATAGGTAGCATCCAGAACAGCAATACAGGATAAATTATCAAAATATTCATCATCAAATGGCAAATCTTCTGCTGGTGAAGCTTGTAAACACTTTACATTTTTATGCATATTCCAGGCTTTTTTGGCTTCACTTATCATTGCCTCTGATATATCAACGCCAGAAATTTCGAGATCATATTTTAAATACAAAGGAAACATTCTTCCCCATGCACAGCCGACCTCAAGCAAGCGCCCCTGGTTAAAACCATGATGTTCAAAAATTGATTCATAAACACTGTCTTCTTCAGTATTTGTATCCCCCTCAATAATACCACTTTCACCAGTGCCTGCTTCATCCACACGTGAACGCCAGTATTTTACATATTGCTCATTCCAATAAGCTTTCCTGGGATCATTTTTATTCATTTTTCCACTATTCTTGTAAAAGTTGATAATTAAGTTATTAAATCACTCAGAAAATTCATATTATTTAATGAATATTTTATTAAGACATGACGGCTTTGGGTGCATAAAGTCATAAAATTCGTCTTTTTTACACTTTAATTCATCTGGATGATATGATCCTATTATACTTAAATTTAGCTTTTCAGCCAATACGGCACTGATCTGATAGGTAGCTTGCATTGCATTCTGAGCCAGTTTACCAGATTTTTTATTCCAGACATTTTGGTGATAAGGAGTAAATAACAGATATATCTTAAATCCACGCGCTTTCAGATTAGATAGTATATCTTCAAAAACATGTATGGCTTTTTTATCATACAGCATTCCATTAACTAACTTATAATTTCCCCCATTCATTTCATGACTTTCGGTAATATATTTTTTTGAATAGACATGGCTACCATCACTCAATGTTACAGCTTTTTCTGCCCCTTTTTCAAAACTAAACATTTTCATTTTGAATAAAGACACATAGGACTGATAATCACTGTTTATTGACAGCAATAATAATATTTTTTTAAGATTATTTTCTAACCCGTCTCTTTTTAGTAATTTTAAGGATTCAAAGAAGTAATCAAAACTAATCAGATTAAGTAAAAAAGTCTGGGAATAGTTCTTTGCCTCTATTAAATTATTTTTTAATTCTTTTTTTAAGGTATTAAGATATGGAATATGCCGGCTATCTCTTGAAAAATTATAAAACCAGGGATCGATGCCAATAATGATTTTTTTTCCTCTAAAGTCTTTTTTCTCGCTTAACAGACGATCAGAAAAAATCATGAAATCTTCTAAAACTGCACCCGACACACCAAGATTAACCAGACTCTCACAAAGATTGCTGATTCCATTTCCCTGATACAGGGAAATACTCATGACATGACTAGAACCTAATAAAATACAGTCCGAATCACTGGCCCTGGTTAGCAGAGACAATTTAACATCTCGTTCTGGCCATCCTTCCTGTATCATTCCAAACTTTGATTCCAGTAATAACTCTGTATACTTCTGAATAACAAAGCTATTATATTTTTGTTTAAAATAAATACTTCCCGGATCTATAAAATAATTAAAAAGAGCAACAAGGCAAAGTAAACAAGCAACAACAATAAAGTATATTTTAAGATACATTTTGCTCATTTTTAAAACCTGAAATATAAAAATTCACTGGCACCCTGGATTTTCATAATTGATAACGTTGCAATTATAGCCAGAATAAAAGCATAGGTAATTGTGGGCCTCCATGACAGTCTACGTATAAATTTGGCCCCCTTTCTGTAATAATCCAAAGCAAGAGCAGGTTTATATCTGGAAAACCATTCCAGTGTATTTGGAGCAAACCAGACCCACGCCAACAAAAGGGATATATACCAAAAAACACTATTTGTACCTGAAAGAACTTTCCATTCCAGTGTATCTGAATAAGTAATATTGAGTAGTTCGGATATCCATGATCCTCCCGAAATAAAAGGCTGCAATGCTTCAGGTAATACCAAACCATTAATTTCAAACATAGTAGAATACATGTTTATTGCAGCATCAAGAGATTCTGAACGAAACATAACCCATCCCAATACGATTGCCAGAAACGTAATGGCTCGACTTATTACAACACTAAAGAATGGATTAAAACTATTATTTGAAAAAAATTTACTTTTTAAGTTTATCCAGGCATGATTAACAATAAGAAAACTGCCATGCATAGCTCCCCATAATATAAATGTCCATCCTGCACCATGCCAGAGACCTCCCAGAAGCATAGTAATTAATAAATTTATATAGCGTCTGAAATTACCTTTTCTATTTCCTCCCAGAGGAATATACAAATAATCTCTAAGAAATCGAGACAATGTAATATGCCAACGCTTCCAGAAGTCAATAATATTGGATGCCTTATAGGGTGAAAAAAAATTAACCGGCAGAACAATTCCAAACATTCTGGCTAGACCAATAGCCATATCGGAATAACCTGAAAAATCAAAATACAATTGAAGTGTATAAGCCAGAGATCCAATCCACGCCTCATGAGACGTTAACTGAGTTCCAATTGCAGCAGCATCAAATACTGGTGTTGAATAAACTGCAATACCATCGGCAATAACTACTTTTTTAAACAATCCAATTGTAAAAATACTCAAACCAACGCTTAATGAGCGCACGTCAAGTCTGTAAATTATTTTTTTTGCAAATTGTGGCAACATCTCCTTGTGATGAACAATTGGGCCCGCAATCAATTGAGGAAAAAAAGTGACAAACAGGCAATATTGCAAGAAATCATATTCTTTTGTATCTCCTTTGTAAGCATCAACGAGATAGGCAATTTGCTGAAAGGTAAAAAAAGAAATGGCAAGAGGTAATATAATATCCGATGCCGAAATCCCTGAATTAAATAAAACATTCAAATTTTCAATAAAAAACCCAGCATATTTATAATATCCCAGTAGTGATAAATTAATAACTATTCCTGCTATTAAAACCAGTTTGTTTGGTCTGGAAGAAAGATATATCCCAAAAGAGTAATTAAAGAGAATAGAAATTAATAATAACCCAAGATAAGCTGGATTCCACCATGCATAAAAAAATAAAGAAGCCCCAACCAGCCATGCTAATGCTATTTTTTTATAACCGCTATTGCCAACTAAATAAAAACCGGCAAAGGTAACAGGAAGAAATAAAAAAATAAAAATATAAGAATTAAAAAGCATTAAATATTCATTAACCGTATTGTATTAAAAGATGTCAGTAGTCTTTTCGACTTTGTCATCCATAACTTCTCGAAACCATATTTCAACAGCCATTAATGCCCTGATTTCTCTGGTATTATTTTGCCTGTCTGCCCGATGATTATCTAACAACTGACTTACATAATCATAATTAAAAATACCTCTGGCAATTGTTTTTTCAGACTTTAAGAGGTCATCACATAAATCTGCCAACCTGGTTTTAAACCAGTCTCCAACAGGCACAGTAAACATTTGCTTTTTACGATATGTAAGTTCTTTACCGATTAAGGGGGCTACAGCTTTTTTGTATAGATATTTTGTTTCACCATTTTTTAACTTCAGTTCACCCGGCATTGAAAATGCCATTTCTATCATTCGATAGTCCAGAAAAGGTGATCTGTTTTCAATGGAAACCGCCATTCCCATTCTATCTGGTTTTACCAGATTATTTCCGGGAAGAAGTAACATCGTATCAATGTATAAAGCCTGATTAATTAAATCCATACCCTGGGCTTTCTGATACAGAGGTTCAAGAACAGAATGAACATCCAGGGAATCCATCTGTACCTGGATATCATCTGAAAACAGTTGCTTTCTTGAATCCAGATTAAACAGAGAAATATTATCTAAATATAAAGTTCTAAACGCCTGGTCAGTGATATTTTTATTTCTTGAAAAGAAGTTCTTATATTTATCATAACCTGCAAACAATTCATCAGCACCATCTCCTGTCAGTACCATTTTTACATGTTCTGCTGCCAGTTCTGCTACCTTATAGGTGGGTAAGAAGGAAACATCACCATGAGGTTGATCACAATGGTATGTGGCCATAGGCCATAGTTCTATAAGGTTGGCAGCCACTTTATGCATGGTATGATCAGTTTTAAAACGTTTTGCTGCAGAAAGGGCAAATGGTGATTCATCATATTTAGGATCATCAAAGCCAATACAGAATGTTTTAACAGGTGAATCAAGATGACGACTCATTAAGCCGACCACTGTACTAGAATCAACACCTCCTGATAAAAATGCACCAAAAGGTACGTCTGCACGCAAACGAATATCAACCGCATCATTTAGAATATAATTAAACTGCTCTATCCATTCTTCTTCTTTTTTAACCTCTGTACAGACTGAAGAAAGGTCCCACCAGCAATGCTGTTCAACCTTATTACCTGCAATCTTTATCCAGTGACCAGGCATAACATGATAAATGTCTTTAAACATTGTGAGTGGTGGCGGCACATAATTAAATGCCATAAACTGATTTAATGCATCAGGATGCAGTGCTTTATCTTTTTTTATTTTTAAAAGCGATTTAATTTCAGAAGCAAAGAGAAAAAATTGTTCATCATGTGAATAATATAAAGGCTTTTCCCCAGCCCTGTCCCGAACTAAATAAAGAGCCCCTTCATTTTTATCATAGATGGCAATAGCAAACATTCCGTTTAGTTTTGAGATACCTGAAATACCATCTCGTTCATACAATCTAAGAATAACTTCAGTATCACAATGAGTCTTACAGCGATACCCGTCTTTATTTAATTCCTGTGCTAATTCAACATGATTAAATATCTCACCATTTTGAACAACAATAATCTTTTCATCATCTGAAACAAACGGTTGCTGCCCATGTGCAAGGTCAAGAATGGCCAGTCTCTGGTTTCCCAGGGCAATGGCATCATCCTTATCGTAATATATACCACACCCATCTGGTCCACGATAATTAATAACTTCTCCCATTGTCTGTACCTGTTGCAATGACAATAAGGAAGAATTTATACCCGAATACCCAAAAATACCACACATTATTAATTTGTACCCTTTCTTACCAGCACCTGTTTAACTGTTAATAAAATAATTTTCAAATCCATTAGGAATGATGCCCTGTCAACATATTCAAGGTCATAGTCCAGACGTTGACTGCCTGTGGCTGAGGATCGTTTAACCGCCTGAGCCAGTCCGGTAATACCGGGTAAAACAGACAATCTTTTTTGCCAATCCTGAGGTGTGTAATCTTTTTGCTGTGCAGGGACATCAGGACGCGGCCCCACCAGACTCATATCCCCCTTTATAACATTAATTAACTGCGGTAATTCATCAATACTTGTTTTACGAATAAAATGTCCTGTTTTTGTAATACGCGGATCATTTTCCTGAGTATAATATGGCCCTTTTTTTTCTGCCTGTGTATCCATGCTTCGGAATTTATACATCCAGAATGGTTGACCGTTAAGACCGATTCTTTTTTGTTTAAAAAAAACCGGACCCGGGGAATCTATTTTAATCAAGATGGCAATGACGATAAAAAGCGGCATTAGCAGCAATAAAATCAGAACAGATACTATCAAGTCAAATATACGTTTCATTTTGGTTTACCTGCCACATACTGATTAACAACATATTGCAATTTTTTATGATCTTCATTAATTTGTTCAATATTTCTTGTCTTTAATTTTTCACCTTCAATCAGTAATTTTCCCAATTCCTTTTTTAAGTCCAGATTGGATTTAAATTCAGATGCATTTTCACTTTTACGATGAAATGTTCTTGACAGAATGACTGAACTGGAACCTAACCTTAGGTGTTCAGCCAAAATCACCTCACCGGGAATAACACCTTCATTTACACGAGCGATACCGCCAAAACCAAAAGCCAGTCCGGCACTGCTAATAATTTTTACCATTTTATCAACAGTACCATTAGCCAATGGTTCAAACATGAAGTTTAATCCCATATCAAGATGTAAATCATTTAGACCTATGTATATTTCATCAATACCTGGTATTTTTACAACCTCATCAAGACATTCATAAGCACTGCAGGTTTCCAGTAACAAAATAACTCTGGCTCTTTTATTAACAAGCTTTATAAAATTTCTTACCTCATCCGCAGTTCGGTACATAGGCAGCATCAACCAGTCTGCACCCGAGTTGACGGCTCTGTCTATTTCCAGTTTAGTATTATGATAAAGCGGATTTAAACGAACCAGTAATTGAGCTGAAGTTAATTGTTTTTTTATAACACTGATATCATCCATCGAATGGCTGCTGATCAGGGTATCAAGATGTCCCTGTCTTTCCAGCTTACCATTTCTTTCCAGATCAACAAAAATTCGTGAAACCCCACATTTTTCTGCGTAATGAGCAAGTTCAGGGTCATTGGTTATCAACATAAAATTTATCATGACAAGCTCAATTTAGCTTTCATTTTATTTCGAAGTTCCGCATTAAAAAGAATCATTATTCCTAAAGCTATAATTGCTGTTGCTCCCGCCAGTAAAAAAGATATCACTGCCGATAGGTCTGCCAAACCAGATATCCAGTTCAAACAAAATAAAACCAGTATGGCGCAGATGAGTCCCAGAACAAACATTTTATCAAAAAAAACTGTTTTCCAGCGTAATTTGTCAATACGTAGTAACATAATCTGTAAGGCACAGATTAACGCATAACTGATAACCAGGCCTATCATCAGTGCTTCCATTCCCTGCCCAAACAACTCAAACTTTATTCCTATAAAATAAAATAATAAACCAGATATATTGAGCAGCATTGGCAGTCTGGTGTTTTTATGGGAATTAAAAACAGAGGTTAAATATAAACACAGCCCCTGAAAAGGCAGTGATATCAAACCTATATTAATTAAAGCTTCAACCTTGAGCAAATCATTTTTCTGCATATTTCCATAGCCATATACGAGTTCGGTATAGACATCACTAATAATTATCAGTGTCAGCGAGGCTATAACAGCCAGGCCGATAATAGCCTGCACACCATATTTAACCAATTGTCTATGCTGCCTTAAATTTGTCATATAAGTATCAGATAGTCTGGGAAATAAAACCGCCACCAGAAATGTCACTGCAATGGCCAGAGGAAAATCAATAAGACGCATAGCATAATTAAAAATAGCTACACTACCACTCCCCTCATAAGAAGCTATTGCTCTTGCCAGTACCGGAAATAATAACAACACACTACCTGACAACACGGCCTGGGTATATCGTGACAGTAATTTCTTATGCAATAAAAGTGGAGACCATGATGAAAAAGGGCTCCAGTATATACCAACCTGATATAACTGGCTGAGCAGCCTCAACAAACCACCTAATAATACAAAACCTGCAATCAGTTTAAGTGAACCATAACCCAGATAAACAAGTACTAATCCGGTAATAATACTGCTATTTATAATAAGCGTACCCAGCGCTGCAATAGCAAATTTATTTTTCGCCTGTAAATACGCTGTCGTTACTCCTGCAAGTACAGTCAGGGGAATTAACCAGATAACCCAGCTGACTGCAGTGACAGCCTGTTCTATCTGCTCAGATGAAAATCCTGGTACAAGTAAAAGAATCAGACCGTCTATTTGCCAGTATAATAATAAAGTAATTAATAAAAAAACAGTGCCAAAGAACATCAGTGCCTGATATAAAATTTTTCCTGCCTGTTCCGAATGTTGATAAAACTCAGGAATTAGAACTGCACCCAGTGCCCCCCCCATTAAAATATTAACCAGTAAATCAGGCACTGTCAGCATTAAAACAACGATATCGGCCTGAGAAGTTGTACCAAAATTCAAAGCAACAAATGATTCTCGTACAAATCCTGTCAAACGGCCTAAGATAAGACCAACATTGATTGCTATTGATGAGAGTAAAATTGCTTTAATCATAAAATCTACAGATCAAAAATTAGTATCAAAATTAAAGATCCATTATTCCAGTGATTCTGAATATTCATCCGTTCACATCATACCAGGATTGAAACATCAGGATATTCCAGAGATAGGTACTTCTGTCATATTGGCCTGAAAGATGCTGCTGCCACATAAAACTCACCTGTTTCTCATCCAGTAAACCCTGTCTTATTAATAACTGAGGGGATAATAATGCTTCAGCCCAGTCTCGCAAAGGCCCTTTTAACCAGTCTCCCAATGGAACTGAAAAACCAACTTTAGGCCGCTCTATCAGTTCTCCAGGTACATAACGGTCCAGGACACGCCTGAGAACCCATTTGCCTACCCCATTATTAATCAGCGCACGTTCAGGTAATGAAAATGCCAGCTCAACAACTTTATGGTCCAGCAACGGTGCTCGTGATTCAAGGCTTGCACTCATCGATGCACGGTCAACCTTTACCAGCAAATCATCACATAGATATTGCTGCACATCCCAACGGCGCATTGCTTCAATTGGACTTTTCTGGACAAAGAGGTCAAAATCAGATTTCCTGTAACTGTTTGTTCCGAGTACCAGCTGTTCTTCTGGCTGCCACTGAGACATTAATCTTAAATACATTTCTCCAATATCTGAACATGTCATTAGCTGGGCAAGTCTATGCAATCTTCGGCCATTAATGGATTGATGCTTACTTTCAGGAAGCAAGCTGAGCACTTTATCCCATCCCTGTGCAGATACAATCTTTAACATTCCAGCTATAGTTTTGCGAACTGGCATTGGAACGCCATCAACTCTGTTCCATAATGCCTCTGTTAACTGGTAACGGGGATAACCGGCAAACAATTCATCTCCACCATCTCCTGATAAGGAAACAGTAACATGCTGGCGGGTCAGTCTTGATACCAGAGTCGTTGGTATTTGTGAGGAATCAGCAAAAGGTTCATCATAAATAACAGGGATTTCCGGTACGATGGCCTCGGCATCCTGTGCTGTTACATAAAGTTCTGTATGCTCAGTACCTAAATGTTCTGCAACAGCTTTAGCATAAGGCGCTTCATCAAAATCCTTTTCATTAAAACCAATGGTAAAGGTTCGGATTTTTTTATCACTTTGTGCCTGCATCAGGGAAACAATTGCACTTGAATCCACACCGCCGGATAAAAAAGCCCCCAGAGGTACATCTGAGTGCATTTGCAGACCCACTGCTGTTGTTAATTGTTCATGAACCAGATTTATTAATTCTTTCTCAGAAAGTTTATCCCGTTCAGAACGGAGTTGTTTCTGTTCTTCAGAATCAAGAGACCAGTAAGCTTGTGGCGTTCCTGCATTGGAAATAGAATGGATTGTTACAACATGTCCCGGAGTTAGCTTTTTTATCCCTTTATAAATAGATAATGGTGATGGTATATAACCAAATCGCATATACTCAACAAGAGCATCTCGATCTATCTGCAGACCTTTATCTGCAATAGCTTTAATGGCTTTTAATTCTGATGCGAAAACAAACTGTCCATTAACGTTCCCATAATACAAAGGTTTTTCACCAATACGATCACGAACCAGGCTAAGTTGTTTTTCTTTTTTATCCCACAAGGCCAGAGCAAACATCCCCCTGGTTTTTTTTATAGTTTCAAGCAGTCCCCAGGCATCGATTGCAGCCAGTAAAACTTCTGTATCAGAATGTCCCTGCCATTGTGGTGCCAGTTTCTGCTGAATTAACTCATCACGTATCTGAGCAAAGTTATATATTTCACCATTGTAAGCAATAACATATCTTCCACTAACCGAATGCATTGGCTGATGTCCGGAAGAAGATAAATCAAGAATAGAAAGACGACGGTGGCCTAATGCAACACCTGTCCGGTTATCTTCCCAGACCCCAAAATCATCAGGCCCTCGATGATAAAGAGGTGATATCATACGACGGGCCTGTTTTCCAAGGTTATTTGTTTCACCCCAGGTGACAATACCTGCAATTCCACACATTAAAAAGACTTCTTAATAAGCATTAATTTAAATCTCGTAAATGAGTAGTGATAAATTTGATTATACATTGGTTATTATTTATGACGTTTTATTTCAAGAACAATCAGAGGGCATAGAGATTTTATTTCAGTTGGTTGAAGAAATGATAAAAAATTTACACCCCAGGATATAAGCGTGCCTAAAAGCCCCATTTTTAAAGGTAATGAAATAAGCCAGGGAGAAAATCGACCAGAAGAAAAAGCGCGTACGGTAAGATCAGGTTCTTTTGGTGCCATCTCATACATTGACGACTCATTCATAATTTCAAGATTATGAATATCCAGATTTTTCGGATCACACCATTGTTGTAATTTTAGATAAAGACCACTGTAGTTTGGAATCGCTATTAATGCTGTCCCGCCAGGTTTTACCAAATCCACATGTGCTGCAATCATAGGGGCCGGATCATCAAAATGTTCAATCAAACCACAACTAAAAACCAGATCAAATGAAGCTTTCTCAAAACTTGTTGACAGTGCATCTTCGCAACGAATATCAGCTTCAATTCCCAGACCGTTACATAACCATCTTGAATGCTCAACTCCAGTAGGGGAGTAATCAATACCAGAAACAGGGGCCTCAATTTCACGTCCAACCCAGGATAGTATTTTACCGGGCGCACACCCTATCTCAACATAGTTTATACCCGGACTTATATAAGCCTTTAACAGACGTAAAACATTCTTTGTTCCAATATCTATACCTGATGGAAAACTCATTCTAGGCTTTGCAGACCATGCACTTTCCCAGTGATTTAACTCTGTTTTTTCATTCTGACTCATATAAATAAAATTGCCTCTGAAATTCCCCAAAATACAAGTTAGAACTGAAACGTACAAGGAAATATTAAAAATCACAGTATTAATAGATAAACGCCAATATTACCAAGATTTACTGAATTTTTACATAAAATATGGAATAATGCCCCCTGCAAAACAACCAATAAACTATTTTAATGAAGAATCTTTCCCTTTCCGAGTACCAGTCTTTAACTACCCAGGCAACCACTTTGGCAGAAGACGGATACGGGAAAAAAGTACTGGAGCTTAAAGATCATTCCATTATCAAGTTATTCAGGGTTAAGCGACTGATTTCTCAGGCAAGTTTTTATTCGCCTGCAAGGCGTTTTGCAAAAAATGCAGCGCTTTTGAAGCGACTGAATATTCCGACTGTGTCTATTATCGGTTTATATCGAATAAAAGCCATAAAAAGAACGGCAGTACATTATTCCCCCTTAAAAGGAATAATGGTTCGGGATTATATGCTTAAACTGATTCAAAAACAGAGCAATATTGACGATTTTTTTGCACAACTGGGCATGTTTATTGCTCAACTGCATGAAAAAGGGATTTTTTTTCGTTCTGCTCATTTCGGCAATATTATTGTTACACCAGAGGGACAACTAGGGCTTATTGATGTTTCTGATATGAAAATCAGCAAAAAGCCGCTTTCCGCACATAAACGCTTACGCAATATGAAAC
>Ga0256831_1000815_pt1 | contig 16524 bp, 16 predicted proteins | sample 132544metaG_FD_189087 | JGI IMG/M metagenome (GOLD analysis project Ga0256831, IMG submission 189087) | Hydrothermal vent microbial communities from Lau Basin, Pacific Ocean - 132-544 | ecosystem: Environmental > Aquatic > Marine > Hydrothermal vents | place: Pacific Ocean: Lau Basin | collected...
GTATATACTAGAACGGAAATATTTTTATAATCTTGTAATAGCAATGCTGCCATAATTATACCATAGATTGGCTCCATATTGAAAGCTACACTTACATCAAAAGCATTGATGTGCTTCATCGATTTCAGATATAAATAATAGGATAAAACCGTACAGAGCAAAACAAACATCGACATATATGCCCAATCATATCCTTTGATAACTTCAAATTGGAAAATATTAGATACGCCCGAAAACAAAATGAAAATAATACTGATAACGACAAATACAGTAAACATCTGTATAAATGTTAGTTTAAATTCTTGCCCTACTATCAACCATTTTTTATTTAGTATAGAAAATATAACACCCAAAATGGTACCTATCAAGCCAAGCCAAAGCCCTTTTTGCTGGATTGAATCAGAATTGTAAAATATCAATAAAAACCCGGGAATAATCAATATACCGAGTATAATATCCACTTTTCTCCATCGATATCCCTTAATAATAACAGGTTCGAGTATTGCAGTAATCAATGAAGAGCTCGATAATGCAATTAATGCCATTGTAGGATTTGAGACTTTAATGGAGCCATAGAAAAACAACCAATGTATTGCTAAAAATGCTCCAATCAGCATTTGTTGTAAAATTATTTTTGGCGATAATATTTTGAAAAAAGTCTTGAGATTGATAATTATCGCTAAAGATAATGTGGTCAATATACCTCTCCACCAAACTATAGATATAAAGTTAACTTTAATCAAATCCCCGAGTATGGCAGTAAATCCAAAAAGAAAAACTGCTATATGCAAGTAAAGAAATGCTTTTTTCTTCTCAGCCATTTGATTAATTGTATAATACTAAAGGAAGTCTTCCAGCATATATTCAGCATCTTCATTACCGAGTTCTGCCGATAGTTTCAAATCGTGAATATAGCCGCTTTTACCCGAGCTTTTCTTTGCCATACCTAGGTAAAAATATTTGTCTTTGTTTAGAGTTTTAGATTTTCCTTCCGGCATAGACATTGATTGCTCAAATAAATCAAGTGCACCGGCAAAATCGTATTGGTTGTATTTCACGATTCCGTATTTGAAAAGGTCTTCTTTTCTCCAGTAAAAGTTTGAATTGTCTTTATCAAATTTGCGATTAATCAAAAGCTTTAATTCGAATTCTGCTTTGTCCCATTCCTCTTGTATTATATGAACGTCTGCCTTAGCTCTTCTACTTTGCCAATGGAGAGCTTGGAGAGCAACTGAAGTTTTTAAAGCCAGAACCAAATGCTCAAGAGCAGATTCCATATCGTCTTCTCGCATCAAAATTTTAGCCAAACCTAGATGAGCTTCTGAAACAGTATTATCCAAATTAAGACATTTCTCAAAATCTTCCTTAGCTTCAATGAAATTCTTAAGCATTAGGTTTACAACTGCTCTTCGCTCATAAGCAATAGCATTTCTTTCACATTTTTCTATTGATTTGCTCAATTCATCATGAGCCTCTTTCTCTTTTCCTTCTTTGGCTAAGTATTCCTTACCTCTCTTAAAACTCATAACTGCGGACCTGTCTCCACTAGGTTCAATCTCTCTAAAGTCCAATACTTTTCCTTCTTCAACTTTCCACATCAAAACTCTGCCGGAAACGGCAAACTGAGCACAATTTTCAAAAAGATTTGTAGTATTTTTCCATGCTTTATCCGTATGATTGCCGACATATCTCGGTATATCTACCATAAATCTTTCATCATTTAAAAATTCCAGTTCTTTGAAAACTATATCATTCTTATAATAGACAAGGTTTTTATTCTGAATAACTTTTACTAGTTTATCATAGCTGTTGCGATTTAAAAAATTAAATTTACCTTGTATTATTATTTTATAGAACATTAAAAAAGCTAATTTTGATGAAAAAAAGTTGTCTTTCAATTTACCGGATAAATAGTAGTAAATATTGTGCCAAACCCACTAAATCGCAAACATTTTATTCTTTTTTAGAATAATAATTACAAGAGACAAATATTCAGTCCCTATTAAGGCACAAAACCAAATAAAATACGCAAAAAAACAGGAAAACTTACCCTGAATAATGAAGACGATTGTGCAAATCTAACACAATGAAATTAAAAAATCACAAATAATAATATGGTATTTTAATAAATAGGTGAAAAAAATCTATTTTTGCACTCAAATTATATAAAAAAAGAATATGATCAAAGAATTATTGACAGGAAATAGAATCGGTGAAACTGTAAAAGTGAATGGTTGGGCACGAACTTTTAGGAATAATCAGTTTATTGCATTAAATGATGGCTCTACTATCAACAATATACAGTTGGTTATTGATTTCAACGAATATGATGACAAAACACTTAAAAGGATAAACCCGGGAACGGCTATAAGTGCAACCGGTGAACTTGTAGAATCTCTTGGAAAAGGACAAAAAGTTGAAATTAAAGTGAATAAATTGGTGATTTTAGGTGATTCCGACCCTGAAAAATATCCACTTCAACCCAAAAAGCATTCTTTGGAATTCTTGAGGGAAATAGCACATTTGAGATTTAGAACCAATACTTTCGGAGCGATTTTTAGAGTCAGAAATTCTTTGTCATTTGCAATTCACAAGTTTTTTAATGATAGAGGATTTGTGTATATGCATACACCTATTATTACAGCTTCTGATGCCGAAGGAGCAGGAGAGATGTTTAAAGTAACAACATTAAATCTCAATGATGTACCTAAGACAGAAGACGGACAGGTGGATTACAAACAGGACTTTTTTGAAAAAGCTACTAATTTAACTGTTTCAGGGCAATTGGAAGCTGAGTTGGGAGCTATGGCATTTTCAAAGGTTTATACTTTTGGACCAACTTTTAGAGCAGAAAATTCTAATACTTCAAGGCATTTGGCTGAATTTTGGATGATTGAACCCGAAATTGCTTTTGCAGATATCGTTGATGATATGAATTTGGCAGAAGAATTGTTGAAATACACAATCAAATACACTTTGGAGCATAATATGGAAGACCTTGAGTTTTTGGAACAAAGGCTATTACAAGAGGAAAAACAAAAACCACAGAACCAAAGATCTGAAATGGCATTGATTGAGAAATTGAATTTTATTCTTGATAATGATTTTGAAAGATTAACATATACAGAAGCTATTGAGGTATTGATGAGATCTAAGCAAAATAAAAAAAAGAAATTCAAATATGTAATTGAGGGCTGGGGCGCAGATTTGCAATCCGAACACGAAAGATATTTGGTTGAAAAGCACTTTAAAAAACCTGTTATCCTAACAGATTACCCCAAAGATATCAAGGCATTCTATATGAAAATGAATGAAGATGGGAAAACGGTTAGAGCTATGGATATCTTATTTCCGGGAATAGGTGAAATAGTTGGAGGATCACAAAGAGAAGAAAAATTGGATATCCTTTTGGACAGGATGAATGAAATGGATGTTCCCGCTGACGAAATGCAATGGTACTTGGATACCAGGAGATTCGGTTCGGCAGAACACGCAGGATTTGGTCTCGGATTTGAGCGATTGGTACTATTTGTAACCGGAATGAGCAATATCAGAGACGTCATACCTTTCCCACGTTACCCGGGAAGTGCAAAATTTTAATAAGTTTCATAAAAAATTATATTATTGAATGAAGTATTTTGATAGTTACAGGCATAAGGGATTGAGAAAAAAATTGGTGGAGATTGTAAAATCAAAAGGGATAAGTGACGAAAAAATACTTCAGGCGATACTTAAGATCCCAAGGCATTATTTCTTAGACGATGCTTTCTCTGAATGGGCATACAAGGATGTAGCATTTCCAATAGATGCCGACCAAACCATATCACAACCCTATACCGTAGCCTTTCAAACACAATTATTGGACGTAAAACCAAAAGAAAAGATTTTGGAAATAGGTACCGGCTCAGGTTATCAAGCAGCAGTTTTGGTAGAACTGGGAGCAAAGGTTTATACCATTGAAAGGCAGAAAAAACTGTTTGAAAAAACCAATAAATTTCTAAATGAAATCGGATATAATACCATCAGGACTTTCTTTGGTGATGGATATTTGGGATTACCGCGATTTGCACCTTTTGACAAAATAATAATTACTGCCGGAGCTTCCGAAATCCCCAAAGAATTATTGAAACAGCTCAAAGTTGGCGGTATAATGGTAATTCCATACGGAAATGGAGATGTGAAAGATATGATAAAACTGGTGAAAATTGATGAGAAAAATATCAGAAGAGAAAAACACGGTAAATTTAGATTTGTCCCCTTTAAAACAGGTGTAGAAGACAAATAAAAACATTTCGTATATTAATAAACTCCGGTATATGGACTTAGTTAGACCTACAGTAGCAATCATCAATCTCGATAACCTAATGCACAATTACCGAACAATCAAACAGCATATTGATGAAACAAAACTGCTTTGTGTGATTAAAGCAGATGCTTACGGGCACGGCATTATAGAATATGCAAAAGTATTGTCTAAACTTGGGGTAGATTATTTTGGTGTTGCAATAGTCGAAGAGGGGATTGAGCTTCGCAAAGCAGGAATATGGGAGCCCATATTGATTTTGGGCGATGTAATGGTTGAACAAATCGATCTGTTTTTTCAATACAATCTCCAATTTACTATCGCTTCAGATATACAATTGCTACGCATAGACAAAAGAGCCGGTGAATTGGGAATGACCGCTAGAGCACATTTGAATATCGATACGGGAATGGGTAGAATTGGAGTAAACCATTCAAGAGTTCATAAGTATATCGATGCAGTTAAAAAATGTAAAAACACTATTATAGAAGGCGTTTATTCGCATTTTGCACGATCAACAGATAGTGAAGAATATACAAAACTTCAATTTGAAAGATTCCAAACTGCTGTAAATAAAATTAAGAATGCCGGATTGAATGTAGGTCTGAGACATATTTCAAATTCGGCAGCAGCTTTAAGCTTTCCCGAAATGAAATTGGATATGGTAAGAGTTGGTATAATGCTTCACGGTGCATTCCCGTCAGAAGATAAAACCCACAGACTTCCTCTAAAACCTGTGATGACATTGAAAACAAAAGTTGTATATTTCAAAACAATGAATCCGGGAGAATTTGTCAGCTACGGTTCGACTTGGGAGCCAAAGGAAAAAGGAATTAGAGTAATAACGTTACCTGTAGGGTATGCGGATGGATACGGCAGAAGAATGGAGGGAAATACTTTTGTGCTGATACGTGGCAACAGATATCCTGTAATTGGGAAAGTATGTATGGATCAATGTATGGTATCACTTGGTACAAACGGAGAAGCATATCCCGGTGATGAAGTAGTATTGATGGGAAAACAGGGAGACCAAGAAATAACAGCAGAAGAATTATCAAAGCAAATGGGTACTGTCGAATATGAACTTTTTATAAAAATAACTAAAAGAGTTCCCCGTGTCTACACTGATGGAAATGTAAAAAAAATAAATTATTGAGCTTGAAAAAAAACTGGATAGCACATATTTTTCTTTTTGGAGCAGCATTGATATATGGAGCCAATTATTCCATTGCTAAGATTGTACTGGACGGTGAATATATTTCTCCAATGGGCTTGGTCTTTTTTAGAGTTTTAACAGCAGCATTTATATTCTTCCTGTTTCATAGCTTATATATAAAGGAAAAAGTAGCAAAAGAGGATTATTTAAAACTATTGATGGTTTCACTATTTGGTGTAGTCATAAATCAAAGTCTATTTATAATCGGATTAAAACATACCGTTCCTATTAATGCAGCATTGCTTTTGACTATTGTCCCAATTCTGGTATTTGTTTTTTCATCTATTTTGTTAAAAGAAAGGGTGAGTAATAGAAAAATACTAGGCATAAGTTTGGGATTCTTCGGTGTTTTGATAATTATATTAAACAAGGGTAAAATCATATTGAGTTATGAAACTCTGAAGGGAGACTTTTTGGTATTTCTCAATTCCGTTTCATATGCATTGTATTTGGTAAAAGTAAAGCCATTGTTAAGCAAATACAATCCTATCACCGTTACCAAATGGATATTTCTGTTTGGATTGATTTTTATCATTCCATTAGGATTTACTGGGGCAATAAGTGCAAATTGGGCTGAATTTACACCAAAAGTTTTCACTGCATTCTTATATGTATTGCTTTTCACAACGGTATTAGCTTATTTATTTAATATTATTGCACTCAAAAAAGTTAATCCTTCAGTTGTGGGTGTTTATGTATATCTTCAACCGATTTTGGCTACTCTTGTAGCTTTGTTAATCGGTAAAGACAGCTTAAATTGGATAAAGATTATTGCAGGAATTCTGATTTTTACCGGAGTATATTTGGTTAGTGAAACTAAGAAAGTCTAAACTCAAATTTCTATCAATCAATAAAAAAAAGAATTGTTATGAAATATTTAAATTTTATTCTTGGATTTTTGTTATTATCCTTGGGGTGTATTTCCAATAAACAATACTCTAAACCCGGTAAATCACCATTGAAAATAGTGGTTATCGGTTCATCAACTGCATACGGAACCGGTCCAAAGACAATTGATTCTGCTTGGGTAAATGTATTGAGGAAGTATGAAAAAAATGTAAATGTCAAAAACGAAGTTATCAATATTGCGAAAGGAGGCTATACTACTTACCACCTATTGCCAAATGACTTTCATACATTATCCGAAAGACCGAAACCGGATACACTTAGAAATATCACAAAAGCACTCTCTTTTAATCCCGATATTGTTATTATAAATCTACCAAGTAATGATGCTGCTTATGGCTATAGTGTAGAAGAGCAAATGACAAATTTCTCTATCATGTCTGATAAATGTATAGATAGGAAAATAAAAGTATTGATTTGTAGTGCTCAACCACGAAATTTTAACCGAGATAAAATTGTAAAACAAATAAAATTGAATGCAGAATTGTATAAAAAGTACAAATCCTATATAGTAGATTTTTGGTCTGAACTTTCTAATCAGGATGGAACTATTAATCCAAAATACAGCTCAGGAGACGGAGTGCATCTTAATGGTAAAGGACATAAAATTCTTGTTGAAAGAATTGTGAAAAAGCTACATTCCTTGGGTTTGTAAAACACCGTTTGCTACACCATCTTTAATCATATGCTGTATTTGCTTGGGTATATTTATTGCCCCGATAAATTTTGTTTCCTTAAATTCAGTTCCAAAAAAATTAGCATCTTTAAGGTCAGCTCCGCTAAAATCCGCTTCCTGACAATGAGCTCCTTGAAAGTTAACATTGTGCAACCTTGAATGTATAAAAGTCGCTTTTTTCAAACTTGACCCTGTAAAATCAGAATAACTCAAATCCATAGTATCCATCTTTACATTATCCATTACTGCCCTTATCAATCTAACATGAATGGCAGTACTCCCTGTAAAATCAGAATCCGTAAACTCTGTATCTTTCATCAAAGCATTAGAAAAATTACTATTTCTTAACTGTGCAGAATGAGCCTCCATCCCAAACATATTTGCACCTTGGAAATTGCAATTATTGAATGATCCTCCAGTACCATAAACGTGAAACATTTTGGATTGAGAGAAATCACAACTATCCATATTGGAAAAAAAGAAACTAGTCCATCTGATATCAGAAACCCTAAAATCACTTCCACTATAATCACCCTCGCTACAATCAGAACTTCTAAAACTCGCTCCCCTAAAATCTGAATTTCTTGACACAACTCCTTTCCAATATCGATCATCTAAAGTATCAAACCTAAAATCATCCCCATCCTGAGGCACAGCATCTATTCCCACTAAAGTTTTCATACCATTATCAGACTTTGCAATTTTCACAACATCATCATCGCTTAAAAAATTAGCTAGTTTCACCAAGTTAGTAGTATCAGATTCCCTTGGAAATAATTTTTCTACAGCCGCCTTCTCCCTACCACAACCAATCACAATAGCAACAATGATAAACAGAATTCCTATCTTAAAAATATTCATAAAATTATCATTTTACTTTAATCAATATTCGCACCCATCGCAATCCTCTTCGCAACCATCGCACCCTCGCCCCGTCTCAACTAAATCACATCATTCTTCCTAAAATATCTACCTCCCAAAAATGCAAACAGCCATCCTAAAAACAAAGGATAAGCTATTGATAATATCAAAAATGCATTTCTACCTAAAACATCTAGTACATAATATGAAGCTGGTCCCATTACTGTCAACTTTTGGTCGAATAAAATAAGAGAGCCTGTCCTAAATATTTGTAAAGGATTAATCATTCCTCCCCATATAACTACATCCGGATTCATACGCATTTTTAGCATCATACCCATCAATAATAAATCAAGAAACGCTACTAAAATCAACCAAATAATAAATGCAGTACCAATTGCAACTTCCTGTGATTTGGCTCTTGCTGATATAAACATTCCAAGACCTAGAAAATTAAAAATCAATGCTGCTAATAATGCACTATAAAAGAAGAATAAATCCCAAGGTATCTCCAAATTTTTCAGACCTCCCCAGACAATCGCTACTATAAGAGCAAATAGCACGGGTATATAAATAACTAAAAATTTACTTACAAATTTACTCCAATAATAGGCAGAAAAAGATATTGGCAATGAAAGCATATACTCCATCACATTTGACTCTCTATCTCCCACTACAGATCTTACAGTTGTAATAAGTACATATATTGGTAATATTGCCATACTCACCTGCATAAATGTGACCATAAGTCTACTTAAACCAACGAAACCTATTATTTGAGATTCTGTCACTCCTGACAAAAACATAATCGCCACGAACGCACCAAATAGAAAACTGTATGCCCAAAACCACTTTGAACGCAAATTTTGCATCAAATCCAATTCCGTCATATATAAAAACCCTTTACCCATATTTTATTTTTTTCCTTGTTTTTTAAGCTTTATAGCTTTTAATTGTATCAAAATCTTGATTTCATCAGGCACATGCATTTGCTCTTTATCTTCAGGATCAAATCTTTTTGACAAATAATTTATTCCCCATCTGGTTCTATCAATATCAAAATAACCGGTATTTACAGTAATAGTATCTCCTTCCCAATCTATCTCACTGTTATAATTGATAGGAAGAGTTTTATCCTTTAGAGTTAAATTACCTGCAACATTATATTTGTTATCTCTTACTTTGATCAATTTTTCAATAGCAAAATCAGCAGTTGGGTAATGTGGCACGTCAAAAAACTCATGGGACTTAATTACATTAGCCAAAGTTAATCTCAAAAGTTCTTGATCAATATCTTCGTCATAAAGACTTTTCAAATCAATCTTAAAATCTCCACCAATCACTATATTGTTTTTTACAAAAATAGCCCCTGTGTCAATATTAATACAACCATAATGCGAGCCACAAATCCAAGAAACACTACTAACATTTGTATCAACAACAAAGGTAGATTCCTTTTGATTTTTTTGCCCCTCTACAACAAATACATTTAAAATTAAAAAGAAAATAAAAACCCCAATTTTTTTTACCATATAATTCTATTTATTTTCCTCCACATTTTCCTTTTCCACATTTTCCCGGAGCACACTTCATTCCTCCTTCTTCTTTCTTCATTTTTTTAAACTCATCCCTCTTGGTTTTGCCTGCTTTAATTCTTTCTACCGTTGTTTTATAATCAAAGTATCCTTCCTTCTTTTCTTTTAATGCTCCATATCCATATCCCATAGGAGTTCTATCCCCATATCTGTAATATGATTTGTATATATCAAGCCACTCACCGGTATCTGCATCTGCAATCCAAACGACAGGTTTCCCATCAACAATAAACTTTTCCCAATTTGGATCATCCAAATATTCAACAAAACAACCTATATCATCAAACCAAATGACTTTTCCCCTTGGATTAATAGCTTGAACTGCATAGTTTTTTTCTGCAATTCCCATCAAACAAGTAACGCATACATCCCGATCATAATTTGGTTTTCGAGGAGTAGTGTCCACTTTATTATTACAGGAAACAACAAAAACAATAGCGATTAAAAACAAAATATTTTTCATAATTTATATATTAATGTCAATTTTTTTATCAATCAGTACCTCTCCTAAATCCATTTCTACTACTCTAGTTGCAAGATTTTCCAATTCTTTGACCCTATGACTACTAATTATCATTAAGGCTTTTTTATCGTACTCTTCCAAATATTTAAAAAACACTTTTCTTGCTGCCGGATCTAAATTAGCAGAAGGTTCATCCATCAACAGAATCTCAGGTTTTCTTCCCAATGCTAGAGCAACCAAGAGCTTTTGCTTCATACCTCCCGACAATTTCAAAAAAGGTTTATTCAAATTAGACTGCACATCTAAGCCCATATCTTCACCTATTTTAACAAATTCTTCCTCATTCGTTTTAGACAATTTTGAGAAGAAATCAATCATTTCACCAACTGTCATTTTAATGGGAGGGGGCGTTTGAGGGATAAATCCTATATGTTGCATCAAAGTCTCATGATCCAATCTTGGGTTATAACCCATTACTTTTAATTCACCATCAAAAATATATTGACCTAGAATACAACGAATCAAAGTAGTCTTTCCAGCACCATTTTGACCAATTAAAGCTATCCTATCTCCTTCATTAAAATCAATATTCAATCCTTTAAGAACATTAATTTTATTAAATGTTTTCACCAAATTTTTAGCTGAAATCAACGACCTTTTATTTTTATCTTTTTCTTCCATTTATTCATTTTATTTTTAACAGTCTCTATTTATTTTAACCGCTAAAACTACATCTATCTCCAATTTATTTTATAAAAGACCACAGTTTATTATCTGTTTTGTCTTCTATATGACCAAAAAACAACAACTTGATTTAAGTCAATTTCTCCAATCCTTTAATAGTATAATTCAAAGCATCCCCTGCACAAATATCTACACAAAGTCCACATCTAGTACAGTCAGAACCGGTATAATGTACCTCTTTAGTCGCAGCACCTTTTTTTACAAACCATAATTCGTGCGGAACTAAACATACATCTTGGCAATCTGTACAATATCCACACTTATCAAGGTCAAATTTAATAGAGACAGGAGAAACTTTACCTATCATACCGTACGTTGCACCTACCGGACACACATATCTACACCAAAATCTCTTACTATAAACAATTTCAAAAATCATTATTACAAATATCCATATCAATATTAGCCCGGGGCCATAAATAAGCGCTCTTGAGGTAATACCCACAAAATTCAAATCTTCAAAAACCAATTGTTGGGTTGCTATTGCTAAAATTAAAAAGCCCACCCAAAACACATATCTCAATGATTGATTATAAGTATGCTCCTTTATTTTTTTCTTTTTAACCAAATAATCATGAAGCTTTTCAAGATTTTCTGCTATAAAATGATATGGACATAGCCATGAACAAAAAGTACGCCCTCCCACAAGGGAGTAAAAAAGGACTATAGTACCAAGACCAATCCAAAAATTCATGGTTAAATTAGGAAAGTGACCTTGAATCAATGAGATACTGATTGTTTGCAAAGCATTATACGGATCCATCAAATAAAATCCCATAAGTCTTGAGCCGCTTAACGAGCCTTCCAGCATTGATAAATCAAGAGCAAAAGACAAAATAAATAAACCGTTAATTCCTAATAACACAGCCCATCTTTTATTTCGCCACTTGTGCTTATTCTCATGTTGATTATGCCAATCCTTGTATTTTATCCCCAATTTACTATGAGGCATTTCCTCTTTTGATTTTGCAGGTAATGGAGGAAGATTTCTTGCGTTTTCAAATAAATTAAACATATCTTTTAGGCTTTAATAGGTTCAACAATAATACTTGGTTCTTCCGTTGGACAAACCATAACACATACTCCACATCCTGTACAGCCATCCAAAACTTTTGGTTTTTTAGTTCCATCAGTTTGTACTTCCATCACAATGGCTTTTTCTCCGATAGGACACTCTTTTACACAAATATCACAAATATCACTACTGTATTTTTTATCAACAACCGGAGTGGCTTTACGGTCTGTTGTATATGGAGAACGATTCACACCATCAAATCCGGCATCTCTTACTGTTCCGGAAAATCCTTTTCCTTGATATGCTAAGCAAGTAGAAGTATTGAGTTTAGCCACACCCATTTTAACATGCTCTTTCATTGCAATAATCTGAACCTTGAAAGGATTGTAGTTTTTATCCATTTGTTTTCCTGCCATCTCTTTATCATATTTCTCAATTGCCTTCTCTCCTTCACGCTTAAATTGTTGAAAATCCAGAACAGCTGTAGGACAAGTTTCAACGCATTGAAGTGAATCACATGAAAAATCACAAGCCTGACTTCTTACTTCAATATAAGGAGTACCATAATCCAAACCTGCATCTATATCAGCAAGTTTTATTGCTTGAATCGGACAAATCTGTACGCAGAGTCCACATTTTATACATTCAGAGACAAAAGTTTCCTCATCAATTGCTCCCGGCGGTCTTAAAGTATTAGTATCCGGAATATTGTTTTTCTTATTGGCTTTCAAATAGTTTGAAGCAGCTCCCACTATCGCAAGAGAACCTATTGCAATAGCTCCGGTTTTGAAAAATTGCCTTCTACCAATATCAGTTTTATTTTTTGACATAATCTTAAGTTATGGTTAATCATATTAACAATAGTCACAAGCCAAATATAATAATTTATTAACTACCAATTACAAAAAATTTATTTAAATTTATAATTGAACATTAAACTCTATACTTTTAACCACGCTGTACGCTTTATCCCCTTGACTAAACCCATAACTCTATTCATCATTACTCGCTTTTCTTTTTTTCATTTCTTCTCTCCAGTTATATATCGGTTTAGTATCCCGCAAAACCAATTTCGGTTTAGAAAAAGGGGCAAGTTTTTCTAAAAAATCAAGGACAGAAAGTATTGGTGCACCATAGAAAAATTTTAAATTCTCATCAAAATTCCATATATGTTCAGTATATGAAAGCAAAACATAAGGATTATCACCAATATTATCACCATCCCTATCAAATCCCTCGTAATCATCCCAATAATTGTATTCCCAGGTATTCAGATTTGCTGTACCAACTTCTGAAAACACTTGAAGTAGATTGTTATGAAAATAATTAAATCTGATTAAATTTCCTTCCTGTTTATTGTGAAATTTCATTCCGATATTACAGAATGCTATTTCATTGTCTTGTATCGTATTTGTCTCTGTTAGAACGTATGGAGAAACATCAAAATGAATTCCTTCAGCGGAATAGATAAATTTATTGTTCAAGATTTGATTAGAAGAGGTTTCTTTCATACCTAGACACATTCCGCTTGGCCCTTTACAATTTGCTATAGTATTTCCAGTCATTATCGTCTTTTGGCTATACATTAAGAATACTCCAACAGAATTCCCCGTAAAATAACTATTCTGGATTCTATTATTATGTGAATACATAAAATGAACTCCGTATCTATTGCCAACAGACTTATTAAACTGAAATAGATTCTCAGCTGAATACCACACTACCATATCTCTGGCATTATGCCAGTAATTGTATTGGACAATATTATTTTTGGAATACCAAAATCTTATCGCATCTCCTTTCAATGCTGTCTCTCTTTTCATAAATGATGATATTTCGCAGTGTATAATCTTATTACTAAAAGACTGCATTACATCAATTCCAAAAAGACATTCTCTAATTCTACAATTCTCAATAATATTGTTTTGGGCACTATCCGCAATAGATATCCCTGCATCAACATGGTCGTGAAGTCCTCCTGAATTTTGAATAATCATATTTTTGATATAAACACTATTAGCCCTAATCTTGATTACGCTTCCTTGTCCATTTCCATCTACAATTGCGTGGTTTTGCCCATCAATAACAATGCTACTCATCCTTATAGTGACTTCCCCCTTGTAAACAGCAGCCTCAAGCTTAATAGTATCACCAGGAAAAGCTTTATCTATCAATTTTTGTAAATTCAATGTGTCTTTTATTGACGGCTCTACCATCTTAGAAACCAATCCGGATTCTTCCGTCTGGCCAAATAGCAAAAAAGGAGAAAATAATAATAATAGTTTTAAAATATTCATTTCACATATTCATTAATAAAGGACTCAAAGGTATTAAATAAAACAATAAAAGAAAACTATTTGTTTGTTCCCAATCTTATTTTTCACTTATTTAGAATACAAAAAAGATTGTGACAGAAAAGACTATCACAATCTAATATAATTTCTATTTAATGCCTGAACTAAAACAAACAATTTTACTAAAATCCTTATGCAGCTTTTAGCTCTTTTTTCTTCAATAAAACAGAGAAAATTACTACAAGTAATGTCAATACAGCTAATCCAAATCCATATGCCGGATAAGATTCTGTTGTAAATTGTGCCACTTTACCTTCGCCAAAAACTGTTGGCATAAACTCCTTTATCCCTTCAAATGCTCCTCCTCCATGCAATCCTAAATGGTGTCCGTACCAATACAAAAAGTAGATATATAATGCCAAAAAATACACAGGTATAAGCCCACCGACATAAGCTGCCCAAGCATTTAGCTTTCTTGGAGTCGCTATAAAGTATATCATAAGAAGAATCATCAGCGCGAAGAAATATATAGAATTTCTCAATATCTGATCAAGAAGCTTAATTGGAGCAGGGATTTCATTTGAAGGAATAGATTCACCGGCATATACCGGATATGGAACATGTTTTCCAATCTCGTCTTTATCATTAGTCCCCTGAACTATAGGGTACATACCTATAAAGTGATTGATTTTATTCATTTCCAATAAGCAGTCTGAACCGACATTCATCGCCAATTCCTCTCTTTCTCTCACACCCTCACATCCATTGTATACTCCATCATATTTGAATATGATTCTAATTCCTTCCGGATACATAGCTTTGGGATATTGGCGACTTTGAAGCGCAACCCACCATATTGGACTAAGGAAAGTAACAATAATTAACACTATTGCAAGACCCGCAAAAAGTTGATACTTTTTCATAATTTTTTATTTTATAAAATGACTAATTCTTAACAATACAAACTCAATAACTTATCTTATCTATTAGGCTGTTAATAACATTAACTAAACCAATTAATTATCAGATTATTATTAATTAATGCAAAGTTAGGTAATGTTTAACCAAAACAGGTAATTTTATACCAAATAATTTTTAGAATGAACTAAAAATAACCTAGAACCCACCTTAATCCTCCCTTACAAGGGAGGAAACTGCATCCCGCGAAAGCTCCTCTTCTTATCCTTGAAGACTAGTCACTTCACCCTTCCCTTTTGAGGGAAGGGTAGGGGATGGGGGCTAATACTCATTTACCACCGGTTTCACCGATGGCTATTCACATTTATCCCGCTAGCGGGATATTTATTTTCCCTTTAAAATATCAATAAAAAGACAATATTGCTATTTCCTTATAAAATGCATGGTTTATGTTATAGGGCAAAATCACGAGACCTGTCCCTTTGGTATCTTTCCCCTTGGGAGTGATTTAATATGAATAACATCAAAATAAATGATAATAAATATAAATGGGGGCATTTGATAAGCTATTTTCACATTGCTGGCACATCAAATTAAGAATTAACCCATAATTCATTTCATTTTATCAAAACTCCAGCCTTAGTCTTAAGCATCAGGTAGGAAGCCGGTTTAATACCAAAAAACCGGAATAGGCATTAAATTTTAATTTACAATAAAATACGAATTATATATCATTATCCGTTATATTCATATCTTTGATTAAAGCCAAACATTAAAATATGAACATCTTCAAAATTTTCTCTGCAATCTTTTTTTTAGCTCTCATTTCGCCAGGTTGTAAAAATGATGATCCTCCCTGTGATTATTCAAATTCTGAATTTCAAACATTGTATCAGTCTTTGATCTCTTCAGGATATACGGATGCTACATCTTATGATACGGAAATACACGAGTACACATTTACTTTGTCTGAAAATAAAGAAGTATGCGAAATCGGTTATCAAAGTCAACCCGGTATAAAATCAACTCCATATATAATCGAGATTTCAGATGACCAGGCAAATTCGTTAATTTATTCGGATTCTCATGTTTTTTCTTCAAATGAAACATCCTATGTAGAACCTACTTCTCCAATATTTTTACAAGCAGGAATCTCATATACCATAAGACGAATTCAAACACATTGGGATGGTAATATTGGTAATGTTATCGGACGATTGGCAAGAAAAGACTCCATGAATTTTCCATATACAAACGGGATTGTAACGATAACAGGTGCCAATTTCTATCAAAATGGTGGACCTTTGGTTGACATGGGAATACCTTATATCGATCTTATTTTTAAATAATAAGAAAACATGGGGAAAATTAAACTAAATACACTTAAAACAAAATTGCACTATAGGTTTTATTTTGCTTTGTTATTTTCTTTTCTGTGTATAATTTCTTCTGAAAAAATTGCAAGTCAAATTATTGTTAACCCAAATGACACTATCTTTTTTCAGGAATTGTTTGAAGACACGGATTTTGCTT
>Ga0256831_1000816_pt1 | contig 16518 bp, 15 predicted proteins | sample 132544metaG_FD_189087 | JGI IMG/M metagenome (GOLD analysis project Ga0256831, IMG submission 189087) | Hydrothermal vent microbial communities from Lau Basin, Pacific Ocean - 132-544 | ecosystem: Environmental > Aquatic > Marine > Hydrothermal vents | place: Pacific Ocean: Lau Basin | collected...
TACACTGGTTTTGCCTTTGGTATGGGCGTAGAGCGACTGACTATGCTGCGTTACGGGGTCAATGATTTACGGCTGTTTTTTGAAAACGATTTACGCTTTTTAAAACAGTTTGCCTGATATCTTACATATCAGCTTACATATAAAGAATAAATTCCAGGAAAAATACAAAAATGAAGTTCAGTGAACAATGGCTAAGAGAATGGGTAAACCCGGATTTAAGTACCGAAGCATTAGGTCATCAGCTGACCATGGCCGGTCTGGAAGTGGATGCCATTGAACCGGTAGCACCTGACTTTAACGGTGTCGTAGTAGGTAAAATTCTTAGCTGCGATAAGCATCCTGATGCGGATAAATTACAGGTTTGTCAGGTGGATGTGGGCGCTTTGTCAGAAGAGCCACTGCAGATAGTCTGCGGTGCTAAAAATGCCCGCACCGGCCTGCTGGTGGCCTGTGCCATGATAAAGGCCGTACTGCCCGGTGATTTTAAAATTAAAAAATCTAAATTACGCGGTGTAGTGTCTATGGGCATGCTCTGTTCAGAAAAAGAGCTGGGCCTGGCAGACAGTGCGGAAGGCATAATGGAACTGCCGCAGGATGCACCGCTAGGAACTGATATCAGTGATTATCTGCAGCTTAATGATGTCAGTATTGAGCTGGGCGTAACACCCAACCGCGGCGACTGCTTCTGTCTGGCCGGTGTGGCCCGTGAAACCGGCGTATTTACCCGTGAAACTGTCACTCCGGTTGAGATACAGAGCCAGCCGGTAAGTATTGAGGATAAGCCGCAAATCAATATTCAGGCAGCAGAAGCCTGTCCGCGTTATGCCGGACGGATCATTAAAAATGTCAATACCAAAGCAGAAACACCGCTATGGATGAAAGAAAAACTGCGCCGTTGCGGTAACCGCTCCATTAGTCCGCTGGTGGATATTACCAATTATGTCATGCTGGAACTGGGGCAGCCCATGCATGCGTTTGACCTGGCTAAAATTAACGGCGGCATTAATGTCCGTATGGCCGCTGAAGGTGAAAAACTGGTTCTGCTGGACGGCCAGGAAATCAGCCTGAATGCTGATAACCTGGTGATTGCCGATGATCAGCGGCCTCTGGCTCTGGCCGGTATTATGGGCGGCGACAGTTCGGCGGTCAGTGATGACACCTGTGATATTTTACTGGAAAGTGCCTTTTTTGCACCGGAAAAAATTATCGGCAAGGCCAGAACTCACGGTCTGCACACCGATTCGTCCCATCGTTTTGAACGGGGCGTAGCACCGGAGCTGCAGGTTAAAGCACTGGAACGGGCTACCGCACTGATCCTGGAAATTACTGGCGGTGAAATCGGGCCGGTAGTTGAGCAGTGCCATGACGAGTATATTCCAAAGCCCCAGCCTATTTTGTTGCGTAAAGAGAAAATGACCCGGGTTCTGGGCATAGAAATTGACGATAAAACTGTGAAGGATGTCCTACAGCGTCTGGAAATGGATGTGCTAGACTGTGCAGAAGGCTGGCAGGTGACGGCACCGGCCTTTCGTTTCGATATTGCCTTTGATGTGGACCTGGTTGAAGAAATCGGGCGTATTTACGGTTATGATAATTTACCGGCTACCTTGCCCAATGGTTCCATTTCCATGGCAGCCTGTCCGGAAGACCGTATTGATGAGTCCCGGATCAAGAATCTGATGGTGGATCTGGGTTACCAGGAAGCCATCTGTTACAGCTTTGTGGAACCCACAGCACAGCATTTAATTTCACCGGATAATCCTGGTATCCGGCTCTCTAATCCGATTTCAGACGATTTATCGGTGATGAGAACCAGTTTATGGACCGGACTGATTGGTGCACTGGTGTATAACCAGAACCGTCAGCAAAGCCGTATTCGCCTGTTTGAAGTGGGTTCACGTTTTGTACCGGATACAGAAAGCGGCGACTTACTGCAGGAAGTTATGATTGCCGGTATTATCAATGGCAGCGTGTTTCCGGAGCAATGGGGCGAGAAAAGCCGGAATGTGGACTTTTTTGATTTAAAAGCCGATCTTGAAGCACTCTTGAGTTTAGGTGGAGATTTGTTAAGCTATTGTTTTGCAGCTGAACAGCATCCGGCCTTGCATCCGGGACAAAGTGCCCGGATATATAAAGATAATCAAGCAGTTGGCTGGATGGGGACTCTGCATCCGGAGGTGGCCAAAGCCTTTGATGTTAAGAGCACAAGTATACTTTTTGAACTGGATTTTGACGCAGTTTCGGCTGCAAAAGTGCCGAATTTCAAAATTTTATCAAAATTCCCTGCAATTCGCCGAGATATTGCTATTATTGTAGATGACGGTGTGGAATCATCTGCTATAATTAATACTGTTCGCCAGACAGCCGAACGAACCCTGGATACCCAAAGCAGTGTCGCTGTAGAACTGTTTGATGTCTATGTGGGAGAGGGTGTTGAAGCTGGCAAGAAGAGTCTGGCCCTGAGCTTGAGCTTGCAGGAACAATCCCGTACTCTGAAAGATGACGAGATTGATACTCTGATCCAGGCTGTACTGAGTGATCTTGAGCAACAACATAAAGCAAAACTAAGAGATTAATTATGGCGCTGACCAAAGCCGATATGGCTGAAAAATTATTTGAAGAACTGGGCCTTAACAAACGCGAAGCCAAAGAGTTTGTTGAAGCCTTTTTTGAAGAGCTGAGAATTGCTCTTGAAACAGGTGGGCAGATTAAACTGTCCGGTTTTGGTAATTTTGATATTCGGGATAAAAACGAGCGCCCGGGTCGTAACCCAAAAACCGGAGAAGAAATACCCATTTCTGCACGTCGTGTAGTAACATTTAAACCTGGACAAAAACTAAAGGCTCGGGTAGAAGCATATGCTGGAAGCATCGAATAATAATGAACTTCCCGTTATACCGGGAAAACGATATTTTACCATTGGGGAAGTCAGTGACTTATGTGATGTAAAACCTCACGTACTTCGCTACTGGGAACAGGAATTTCCTAAACTCAAACCCGTCAAGAGACGAGGTAACCGCAGGTATTACCAGCGTCAGGACGTGATTATGATCCGTCAGATCCGCAGTCTGCTCTATGAGCACGGCTATACCATTGGCGGAGCCCGACAGAAGCTGGAAGGGGACGAGTCCAAAGAAGATGTCACCCGCAGCCATCAAATCATTGCCCAGCTAAGAACCGAACTGGAAGAAGTTCTGGATATTCTTAAAAACTGAGCTAAAGACATGTTTAATAAAAAAACCGGTATTGATGCCGGTTTTTTCATGTCCATCTTTTATTAAGTTAGTTTTATTGAAACTAAAGTTTAGAGTTTCAGATCCCCAAAAAGGGGAATCATTAAAAAAACATTGATTACCTCAGTTAACCGATAGCACGTAACAGGAACCGGGTATCCCTTGCTGAAGCCGCCGTGAATCCATCCATGGAGGCTTTTCGACAGCATCCCTGTTGTCGAAACTTCATCAAGGGACACCCGGCCCCTGTTACTCCGAGGTAAACAAAATAATTCAGTAACACAGGAAAAAAATGTAAAAAAAGCAAACTTCTGGAGGCCGCAATATCCCCCGTGAACTGTTTTATTACATAACATTTTTAACCCAGGCGCGCTACCCCTGAGGAGCGCAAAAACCTTTATTGAGTTATTAATCGGTAGCTTGTTAACTCAATCGGAGTTTGTAACCCGTGCTATCTGGATCCGGGACATGGTAATCAGTGGCCCAGTTACTATAAATGGCTTGAAACCGGCCAGTGGTCTTATCTTAAACTGATGAGACAGTGGACGACCCTGTTTTTAAAACTGTTTGCCGATAAACCGGTTTATCTGGCGATTGATGACTCTATAGTGCTGCGTCATTCCAAAAAGGCACCCATGAGTCAGATCCATCACCAGCATGGGTCAGATTGGGATGACGTTCATGGGTATTATAAACTGAGTGTCCCAGCAATTACCCTTGCGACTCATGGACTGAATAATGCCATGGTCACCTAATAATTTACGATGACTATCCGAAGCATACTGGTTGCCTCTGTCGGTATGCCAGACAAGCCCTTTAGATGGCTTTCGTTTCCATATGGCCATGAGCAAAGCATCATTAACCAATTGGGCTTTCATTGTTTTATCCATTGACCAGCCAATAACCATTCTGGAAAACAGGTCGATAACAACAGCCAGATATAACCAGCCCTCATCGGTCGCAATATAGGTGATATCACCTACATAGTTCAACCTGAATAATACCGTTTTAAGCCTGATCTCAAGCTAGGTATTAACGTTTACATCCAGTTCTTTGGCGACTACTGAAACCGGCTTTTCTTACTCGATAGCCAACTGTACTGCCGATTCTCTGAATTCCGGGGTATAGCTCTTTGCTTGTCTTGTTTTGTCTGTCATTTTGAACACTCTCTTTTTAAAGTATTTTAAGTTGTGTGTCCGGAATAGTATAGCCACATCAAAGAACCATAATAATGTTATCAAGCATCTATTCCATCTTTATTAATAATCACGCTGAATATTTAGAATAAACGTGATGTATCTCAATCTTGCTGCACCATAAAATTGTTATAATATAAAAATGATAAAAGTCAGTAAATCGTTGTCACGATTACCAAGTATGTTCCATATCTACAGCTTGAAGTTTTGCGTTTGTGTTCTGGGCGGGATTTTGATTCTGTTTTCGATCCCTGCTTTTGCCGGCTCGGAGTTGTTGGCTTTACTCGGGGTGCTACGGGATAACGGCACGATTACTACGAAACAGTATGAACGTTTGCGCAGGGAAGCTGTAGGGGGAACAACTTCAGCAGAGGAGCGACTCGAACATCCATCTGAAAAAATCGCAACAATGGATCATAGTGATAGTTCGCCGGTAAATGCAGCTGTATTACAATTAGAGGGGCAGAATGTTACTTCGAACAAGGCAGTGATAACAACGACAAAAGTCGATTCACGTCTTAAGATTGAAACAAAAGGAGGTCTGTATGTTGAGAGTGCAGACGGTAACTTTGCGTTTGGATTAAGAGGCAATATTTGGCTAGACGCAGCTGTGTACAACGAAGACCAATCTGCATTCGGTAACGGAAGCGAACTGCGTCGTGCACGAGCCGCATTAGAGGGACGGTTATTTAGAGACTGGGGCTATGCAGCGGAGTACGAGTTCTCAGATAACAAGGCAGAAGTTAAAGATGCCTATATTGAATATAACGGCCTTAAATCGGTAAAAATCAAGTTAGGTCAGTTTAAGGAACCGTTTTCGTTGGAGGAGCAAACCAGTGGGAAAAATATTACCTTTATGGAACGAGCCCTGCCCGTAGAAGCTTTTTCGCCAGGGCGTAACCTGGGTCTGGGTATTATGGGCGGTGGAAAGCGCTGGAGTGCATCCGCAGGGCTGTTCGGTGAAGGCGTTGGAGATAAAACCCCTGATAATGGCGATTCAGGCTGGGGAATAGCCGCTCGAACGACCTACGCACTTGTCGATAGGAAAAAACAGCTTGTACACCTTGGTGGAAGCGTAGAATACAGACGTCCCAACGATGAAAATGAAGTACGTTACCGCACGCGGCCGGAATCCCATGTCGCTGATCGTAGGTTGGTAGATACCCGCACAATTGATGAGGTAGCTGATACTTACACGTTTGGACTGGAAAGTGCTGTAATATTCGGGTCTTTGTTATTGCAGGGAGAGTATTTAGAAGCCCATGTAAACCGAGATACCAATCTCCCAAATCTCCAGTTTGACGGCTGGTATCTTAACAGTAGCTGGTTATTAACGGGTGAATCCCGCCGCTACGATGGTGCCCGTGGCCGATTCAAACATGTTAAATCAAAGAACCCTTATGGGGCTTGGGAACTTGCCCTGCGTTATAGTGATATCGATTTGAGTGACAAAGATATACTGGGAGGAAAAGAACAAGATGTTACCCTGGGCCTCAATTGGTACGTGAACCCAAATGTACGTTTCATGGTGAATTACATCTGGGTAAATGCAGACCCAGACAAGAACGGTGAAAACGATGAGCCTGGTGTGTTTCAAATCCGAACACAATTAGATTTCTGACTTGCTTCAGATAGTACTGAAAAATTTACTTGGTATGTGTCCATACAGAAATTGCTTTCTGGCAATTTAACGGAACGCAAAAAAAGTATGATTTTTCTTTTTCTGCATTTTCAACGACTTACAGTAGTAAAAATTGAGCAGCATATCCTTGTGCCACTAGTGTGCATCAATAAATGGATCACACTACTTATAATTATTAGATTTATGCATAACGAAAACATATAAACGTAAAGATTATTGAGTCAGATGGAGAGAACTCACTAAGCAGACGTAAAATAACATTTGCTGGTAAAGTTGTTAAACATGAAAAAACCAAAAAACGCAGTAAAAACAAACAAAGCAAAAAGAAGGGACAGGGAAATAGTAGGTTCAGCCAAAGGCATCGAGACTATGTTTCGAAATGCTTACCGTACGGAATTGAACCTGATTACTCTTGCTGCCACTAAGGCAAACATAATGATTTCCCTTAATGGATTTATCGTCTCAGTTTTGATGATTTCCGGCGGTTTTATCTATGTTTCCTCACCTCTGTTTTTAGTACCGGCAACAATGTTTCTATTTACTTCTGCTATATCCATTTATTTTGCGTTGCTCGCCGCATCTCCTGAGATTGTCGGTAAGCATATCGGTTTTCTCAACTGGTTACAGGATATTATAAAAAGGAAAGCAACTTTAAGGGATTTTAAGATTTATGTAAAGCCTGATAACAGTTTCATCCAAGGGAAATCAAATATCCTGATCTATGAAGATAGAGTTAAGCTTTCTAAAGAAGACTATTGGAAACGGATGCATGAATTACTGAATGATCAGGAAGATGTTTACGCCAAAATGAGCGACCAGCTTTATTGGCTTGGCATGATGGCCAGCAAAAAATTTCGAATGTTACGAGCCTCATATAATACGTTTCGCTGGGGGTTGATCTTATCAGTCCTAGTTTTTATAGTGGTTAAGTCTTATATGTACTTTATGCCTGTTACTGATAATGGAATCATTCATTTGCGAAATGTAGGGATCTCTCAATTCGAAGATATCTACGAGCCCTCAGCTGTCCAGCAACTTCAAGATGGCAGATTGTTGATTGTTGAAGATGAAGCATCCAAGGCCTTGCATATTGTAGAAATTCTTCCTGACGGCAGTATTTCCGAGAATGCCTCTCTTGACAACCGACTGCTCAAGTCATTTCATCGCAAGTTAAGCGACCTTGAAGGTTTAGCCATGAGTAAAGATGGGTACGTCTATGCGATCACTTCGCACTCCAGAACTCACAAGGGGAAGCGTAAGAAGGGAAGGGAGCTACTTCTGCGCTTCAAGATTAGAGGTAATGATCTCATTGATAGTGGCGTGTACAAGGGGTTGATCGATCAATTGAAAAAATCAGGTGTTTTAGAGAATGCCTTAAAGAACAGTGTCAATAAGAACATCAGTTTTCAGTCAATAAATATCGAAGCATTAAATTTTGACAAGGAAGGAGAAAAACTGCTAGTGGGTTTCAGAGAACCACTGATAGACGGCAAGTCGATGATTGTGGTAATTGAGAACCCTGTCGGTATCTTTGAGCATGGAGAACAGCCGAAATTCTCCGAAGATGTGATTCTTCTTAACCTTCATGGAGGAGGAATTCGTTCGTTGGATTATGATCCAGTTTTGAACGTTTATGTGATGACCAATGAAGTAAGGGGCAAAGATGGTAAAAACCATTCTCAGTTATGGTCCTGGACAGGTAATATTGAGGAAGAACCTAAGAGAATAGCACTGCCAAGTATGATTAGCTTGAAAAATGTGGAATCGATTGCACCTTTAGTTATTAATGGACAGTCTCGACTTCTCCTTGTCAGTGATGACGGCAATGTCAAAAAACATCGTCCAGCCAAATTCATCCTTTTGGAATACAATCAACTCTCAGGAGAATAAATTTTTTGGGTGTCCGCTTTTGAATATTGAAACTATTTAGCATAAATTAGTATGACATAGAGTAAACAGGAATTTTACCAGCTGGCTAAACAGTATCACATCCATGCTTATGACGGCATGGATGGTCACCGGTGGAATTTTGGTGGTTCTGGTCAGGTGTTAGTGACAGCCGCAGCCGCTTTCATCACCTTCATCACCCTTACCACCACCACAACAGCCTCCGCTGTGATCATGTTCCTGCTGGTTTTCTGCTGCAAGACCCATTTCCAGTTCTTCCGGGCTGGGATCACGAATTTCTTCAATAGTGACAGAAAAACTGACATCCTTACCGGCTAATGGGTGGTTATGATCCATAATGACAGTATCATCCTGAATTTCCTTGACCACTACCATAACGGGCTGACCATTTTCATCCTGTCCCTGTAATACCATGCCTTCATGCAGTTCCAGATGAGCCAGGTGCTCTTTCGGTACACTTTGCACGGCTTCAGGATTGTAATCACCATAGGCTTCAGAAGCTGGAATTTCCAGATCGGAAGAATCACCGATATTCATTTCGGCAATACGGCTTTCCAGTCCGGGCATCATCTGACCACGGCCATACATAAAAAATAACGGGGCTTCATCGCCCATATTCTGATCAATAATATCGCTGTCAACGGATGCTTTGTATTTAATTGCTACAATCTGGTCTTGTGTAATGGCCATAGTTCTCTCACTGTTTTAAATAAACCTCACTTATAAACCATTTTTATCAAAGTGGCAATGAAAGCGATTTAATTGTGAGCAATATTTTTAAAATTGCCCCCCGGCACCCCATGCTGGGGGGCGTTAATGACTGGGTATTGAAAATTTCTTGATATAGGCTAATGCAGTGTTTATAATGTGCGCCACAAACAGAATAGCTGGTTCCAGTTATTCATCTTATCGTCGGGGCATAGCGCAGCCTGGTAGCGCACCAGCATGGGGTGCTGGGGGTCGAAAGTTCGAATCTTTCTGTCCCGACCAATTTTTGTTTTTGTATTATATTCCAACCTTTTTATACCACCCTTATTCTGTACGTAAAGCATCCACCGGATCAAGCCGGGCCGCATGTCGTGCGGGCAGGACGCCGGCGAGCAGGCCGATGGTAATGGATATTATTTCGGCCAGGAGCACAAAGTTCCAGGAGATATGTACCGGCAGGGCGGGGAAGCTGAAATGCAGAAGCTGGGCAATGCCGATGCCAAGAAACAGACCGGCCAGGCCGCCAATGGCCGCCAGTATAATGGCTTCGCCCAGAAACAGGCTGTGGATCTGGGATTGTCTGGCACCTAATGCCCGAAGCAGGCCGATTTCACTGGTGCGTTCATTGACCGCAATGGTCATAATGGTCACGATACCAATGGCGCCGACCAGTAAGGAAATACCGCCAATGGCTGTGACAGCAAGGGTCAGTATCTTGAGTACAGAGCTTAACACATCAAGCATTTGCTGCTGGGTGGTAATGGTGACATCATCCTTGCCATGTCTTGCTTTAAGAGTACGCTTAATACCTTTTACCACCTGGTCAACGGTAGTATTTTCCCGGTACAACACATCAATTTCATGCAGGCTGTCGCGGTTAAATAAATTCATGGCACGGGCAGCAGGAATATAAAGGGTGTCGTCCATATCAAAACCCAGCAGGGTACCTTTTGAATCCATCACTCCAATGATTAGAAAGCGGTATCCGCCAATAGTGATGCGTTGTCCCAGGGGATTACGTTTATCAAATAACTCGTTTTTAAGTTTACTGCCCAGTACGGCAAAGGCTCGGGGGGCTACCGGATTATCATCGGGCAGAAAGCGTCCGGAGCGGACCGCCATTTTAAACGCTTCGGGCATTTGAGAACCAGTGCCATAAATGGTGGTTCGACGGGTGCGATGGCCGAACTCAATTTCAGCGTTACCCTGAATAAAAGGTACAACGGCCAGGGCATAGGGTAAACGCTTAAGGGCCTGAGCATCTTCAATGCTTAATGGTCGTTCGGTACCAAATACCCCCATGCTGATCCCATGGGTGGTAGCCTTGCCGGGATTAACAGCCACCAGATTGGTGCCGAACTGGGTAAATTCATCCAGTACAAACTGCTGCACGCCTTTGCCGATAGAGGTTAATAACACGACTGCGGTAATACCCACGGCAATACCCAGGGCCGTCAGGAAACTTCTCAGACGATGTGCGCTTAATGATGAGCCGGTAAGGTATAAAAAGTCGCGCAGCAGCATGATTTATTTACCCGTCAGAGCCAGAACCGGATCCAGGCGTGCAGCCTGGCGGGCGGGCAGTAGGCTGAAAAGCAGGCCGGCCAGCAGGCTGACAGCGACTGAGCTTAATAGTGCCCAGAGTGGGGCGTAGGCTGGTAACTCGGGGAATACCACCCGAATTATATAACAGCCCAGTTCGCCCAGCAGTAAACCCAGAACCGCTCCCAGAGCGGCTAACATCATGGCTTCAAATAAAATCAGCTGAACCACCTGGTTCTGAGGTGCGCCTAATGCTTTCAGTAAGCCGATTTCCGAACGGCGCTGAGATACGGCCACCAGCATTACGTTCATAATTAAAATGCCGGCGACAGCCATACTGATAGCCGCAATACCGCCAACGGCATAAGTTAATGATCCCAGAATTCGGTCAAAGGTGACCAGTACTGCATCCTGGGTTATGACCGTAACATCACGTTTGCCCTGATGCCGTTGTTTGAGCTGCTGGATAACAAACTGTTTAACCGGTTCAATGGCAAAGCGGTTTTTGGCTTCCACTAGAATACGGAACAGGGACGGGGTGTTAAATAACTGTTGTGCTGAAGCGACAGGAATAATAACAATATCCTGCACATCAACACCGATGGAGCGGCCTTCTGTGGCCAGCACACCAATAACACGAAAGCGTCGGTCACCCAGACGCAGCCATTGGCCCAGCGGTGATTGTGAGCCAAACAGTTCATTGTGAACTTTTTGGCCAATGACGCACACCGGTGTGGTCCGCTCCAGATCGGTCAGCGGTAAAAAACGGCCCTGCGCCAGCTGCCAGTGACGGAGTTTTAAAAATGCATGACTGGTTCCAAGAATCGGCACTTCTCTTGAACGGCCGCCAAAGCTGGCATTAACAGAACCGATATTCAGCGGAGCAATACGCCGGATATTGTGATTGTGAGTTAAGGACAGGGCATCATCCAGGGTCAGATCCCGGGGCGTAGCATTGACCATGGCCAGGGAACCCAGTCCGGAGGTTTTAGAATAGCCGGGAAAAACAATCACCAGATGGGTGCCTAAAGAGGAAAATTCATTGCTTATATATTGTCGCGCACCCTCTCCCAGTGCGGTCAGAATAATAACCGCTGCTACGCCAATGGCTGTGGCTGTCAGCATAAGCACAGTCCGGGCAGGATAAGCCCGTAAGGCGTGCCAGGAAAAACGCAGGCTGTCACTGACTGAGGTTTTACTGATTAAATATTTACCGGTTAACATCGGCATTAGCCTGAACTTGCTGACTGTGGGTTTCTGGATAAGCAGCGGCTGTGAGGGGTGAGTTGTTATCGGACTGTATCCGGCCATCGAGCATCTGCAGCCGGCGTTTTGCCCTTTGGCCGATATGGGCATCGTGGGTCACAATAATCAGGCTGATCCCCTGCTGGTTAAGCTGTTCAAGAATGTGGATAACATCCTGCCCGGACTTTTGATCCAGGTTTCCAGTCGGTTCATCGGCCAGTAATATTTTCGGCTGCATAATGGTGGCACGGGCAATGGCCACCCGTTGTCGCTGTCCCCCTGAAAGCTGGTCCGGAGTATGTCCGGCCCGATCCGTTAAGCCCATACCTCTGACGGCTTTCTGCACTCGCGGCTGGCGTTGTTCAGGCGGGATACCGGCCAGTATTAAAGGCAGTTCTATATTCTGGGCAGCGCTTAAGCGGGGGATTAAATGAAAAGCCTGGAAGACAAAGCCAATAGTCTGACTGCGTATGGCGGCTTTTTCACGTTCGTTCAGAGCCGTGACATCCTGCTGGTTTAATAAATAGGTGCCTCTGCTGGCACTGTCCAGCAGGCCGATTAAATTGAGCAGGGTGGATTTACCTGAACCAGAAGGGCCCATTATGGAAAGATATTCACCCGGCTGGATATTCAGGTTAATATTATCCAGTGCATGAACGGTTTGATCACCGACCTTAAAGTCACGATGAATGTTTATCAGGTCAATCATGTTGAGATTCTATGGTGGCATAAGCACCGGCTTTTACGCCTTCACGTTCTGTCGATGTGACGACCTGTTCACCGGCATTGAGACCGTCAATGACCTCGGTAAAATGCCAGTTTCTGATACCGGTTTTAAGCTGCCGCTGCTGCAGTTGTCCATCACTGTTTAATACCAGCACCCTGTTGTTATTAAACAGGGCTTCAGAGGGTATGCGTAATACCTGTGTTCGGCGCTGTAAAATAACTTCAGCATCCGCACTATAGCCGGGCAGCATATTCTGACTGTTTTCGGGGTGTTTAAAATCCACTTCTATTTCAACAGTACGGGACTGTTTTTCCCGATCCAGTACATAGGCCGCAACCCGGCGTACCATGCCGTCAAAGGTCTGTCCGGAAAAAGCGTCCAGGGAAATCCGGGCCGGCATACCGGTGCGGATTTGCGGGGCATCGACTTCATCAATCGGGGCGGAAACATAAAGACAGGTGTAATCAATCAGATCGATGGCCGGTAAAGTGGCAACCCCCACCGGCGAGGGAGTAAGAAATTCACCCAGCTCGCCATTGAGTTCAGCAACCCGGCCGCTAAAGGGGGCCGTTAAACGGGTTCGATCCAGTGCGGCCTGGGCAACCCTTATTTGTGACTGGCTGACCCTGATCTGGATATTGGCGCCTTCACAGGCAGCCAGCTTTGCCTGGGCTTCACTGCTGGCCTTATCAACAGTTTCTTCTGATATCATGTCTTTTTTCAACAGGGTACGCACGCGGCGGGCTTCACGTTTAGCCACATCAGCCATAATACAGGCCTGGCGAGCCAGCGCCATGGTTCTCTGGTTTTCCTGTCTGACCAGTTCAAGCCGGGCTTTTAAATCATCATTCCACATTTCCAGCAGCAGTTGCCCGGTCCTGACTTTGTCCCCTTTTTTTACCGGCAAGTTGACAATCTGGCCGCCAATCGAGGGGGAAATTCGTGACCGGTGACAGGCTTTGAGAGTTCCGGCGCGGGTATTGGTTACAGTAGAAAGAACTTCGCCTCTGGATACTTTACTAATCACAACACTGACGGGTTTGGGGCGTTGAACATAGGCAAATAAAACAGCAATAGCAATAATAATGAGCAGGCCGATTATCAGCTGGCGATGTCGTTTTTGCATAAAAATGCTTCCGGTAAATATTTTTTTATATCAGACCATTATGACAATAAGTTTAAGTTAAAGGCAAGTTTAGCTAAAACGCTGCAGGGTATCCTGACGGTAGTATTGTTTTAGCTGTGTATAAACCTGTGGGCAATGTTTATGCAGAATGTTGGGGGCAGTAAAAAAGTATTCGCTGATCACGGCGAAAAATTCAGCCGGGTTGGTGCTGGCGTAAGGGTTTATATAGCTGTAATGAAAGTGATCCAGATTTTTATTCAGAGTTTCAAAAGCCTGGCTTAATGTCCTGGTCCAGATTTCTATAGGCATATTAGGGTGCAGGGGCGGCATACCATTGGCACGGCCATTAAGCATGTCCAGTTTATGTGCAAATTCATGGATAATGACATTATGACCTGGGATAAGCTGGCGGCTTTCCTGTTCTATGCTGTCCCAGGAAAGTATAAGCGGGCCGCGTTCCCAGGACTCACCGCTGAGATCCTGCTTTTCCTGATGTACCAGGCCGTTGGCATCGGTAAAATTACGGTTTACCTTAAAGGCTCCTGGGTAGATAACAAGTTCAACCCAGCCGTTATAAGCTTCCATTCCCAGATTAAGAATCAGCAGACAGGCCTGGGCTGCAATACTGATCTGCATGACTCGTGTCAGCTCTATTCCCCTGACGCCGATCATGGTCTTGCGGGCTAAAAAAAGCCCGGTGAGCTGGCGTAAACGGACTTTTTCTGCACTGCTAAGGTTATTCAATAAGGCGATGTTATTGATCACAATATGCCATTCATTATAAGGGATCCGGCTGTTGCGTAGCTGGCGCAATTTCTTATTCTGAAAATATCGGCTGATGCACCACATAGGCAGTCATGTTCCAGGTAGATTTTCGGGTTATAAAAATTGTTCTATTACACTTGGAGATTAAACTTTAATCAAGTATAGTTAATATGTAAGAAAATTTTCTTGAAACGATTCAATATCAATATTTTAGCCTCAGGTTGAAATATCTGTGGATATTGAATGGTTACTATCACAAAGGGAGGTATAACAATGTTTCTTAAAAATAAAAGTAATGGTGATGTCGTAGAAGTGCTTGATATTGCGGGCTTAACCAATCCTTTACATACTCAGGTTGCAGGCCGCTATCATGCTGGTGAGGAGCTGCAGGAGCCAGAAAATTTTAATAAAAGTGATCTGATTTTTCTATCCGGTGAAAGTTTGCCTGCCTGCTGGGTAAAAGCCGATTAATTATTAAGAAATGCCTCATCTGGTGACATGCGGACAACTGTTGTCAGATGAGGTAAGCTATACCAGATTCAGGAAAGTCTTTCTTGTTTAAATTCCTTGCTATAACTTTTTTTGTCCAGCTTTCCCTTTTTAACCAGAAAATCGTTTTACTCTGCTTTTTCCGCCACCTCTTTGTTATTATTTGTTTTTATAAGCGGATTATTGTGTTCTTTTTACGTTAATGCCAGTCATTTAAAACCAATGCCCCTGGAAAATTCAAATCGTGCGATTGGAGAGTACTTTCAGGTGCTGGCTGAAACAGGCAAGGCTCTAACCATTTAATAAAAGCTGCCGATGAGCAGTTATACCGGGCAAAATCAGAAGGACGTAACCGGGTGTGCTAAACCCGCCAGAATTAAGAATAATCTGGCGCGCCTGGACAATGTGTTTTTACTTTGTTGTGATAGGATACTGCTGCAGAAGTAATTTTCACTGCTGTGAAATAAAAATAGTGGCATAAAGAGGCTATAACACTCATGAAAAATGAAACAGCCATTGATGAACTGGTATTCTGGAAACGGTTTATTGATGACAAAAAAGAACAGGGCGAAAAAATACCCGAGCAGATGAACGAGTTACTTAAAGCAGCAGAAGTTAAGGTTCTGTTTTATCTAATGAATAAATTAAGAACCGACAATGATAATCTTTTTTCCGACTCTCAGTACTCTATGCATTAATATGAATGTGGCAGGCTGATAAAGCGAAGCAATGAATTTATAAATCCGCTTTACTGGTTCTTGGACTGTGCCCTGTCCAGCGTTTATAAGCCCTGGAAAATGAGCTGACTTCCCCAAAACCCAGCATAAAGGTAATTTCTGTAACACTGAACCTGCCTTCTGCAATATATTTTTCTGCCAGATAACGTCGGCTTTGTTCCAGTAACTCTTTAAAAGAGGTATCGGAATCTTTTAACTTTCTCTGCAGTGTTCGATGACTGGTAGACAACTCTTTAGCAACCGTTTCTCCAGTGACCAGTCCGGAGGGTAATTTCTGCGCAATAATCAGTTTTACCTGCTGCTCCAGTGATTCGTGGTTCAGTTCCTTTAAATACTGGATAATGATTTTATCGTTAATTTCAGCCAGTTTTTTATTACCGGCAGGCAGAGGCCTGTCAATCAGGCTGACAGGAAAAACCAGGCTGTCAAAGGGCTGTTTAAAACTGACATTGCATTTGAAGTAGGCAAAGTGTTCGCCGCTACAGGCTGGTTCTTTATGGGTAAACGTCACCTTATGAGGATTCAGCTCTTCCAGGTAATTTATACGGCATATATGCATTAAAATAGACAGAGCATTGTCTGAACGGGCACTGTTAATACCCATTTCCTCATGCTGCAGAATCACGTGGTAGTATTGTCCTTTCTCCTGCAGCAGAATCTTACCGCTATTAGTCAGCATACCGATGTACCGGGACAGACGTTCAAAGCCTTCTCTGAGGGTTAAGCTGTTTAGCCAGCCGTAACCCAGGGCACCCAGATAACCGGGATGCCAGAACTGGTAGGCATTTAGACCAAAACAGGGGTTGCTTACCGCGCTGGAGGCATCATCCCATAATTTGGGGATTAATTTCAGAGGTGTACGCTGTTCAGGATTTCTAATATTTTCATATTTTAAACCGTATTTTGAAAAAACCGGGGCAGGAGCAACATGGTTGGCTTTAAGTAATTTCCATAAAATTTCAAGATGAGGAGAGTAATAAGAAAATTTCACATGTATTCCTGTAAGGTTAGGCAGATGTTTTATCGCTGAAAACTGGACTGATAACCTAATAGTATAGGTTATTCGTGCGGGATAAAAAACAAATTAAAAAGATCTTTTAATTATCATATAAATCCTACATTCAGACTTTGATTTTTAACATTATTGTTATTTTAAACTATAATAAGTCTATAAAAAAATTGTAATTTATAAGTTTTTTT
>Ga0256831_1000817_pt1 | contig 16516 bp, 10 predicted proteins | sample 132544metaG_FD_189087 | JGI IMG/M metagenome (GOLD analysis project Ga0256831, IMG submission 189087) | Hydrothermal vent microbial communities from Lau Basin, Pacific Ocean - 132-544 | ecosystem: Environmental > Aquatic > Marine > Hydrothermal vents | place: Pacific Ocean: Lau Basin | collected...
TCTCTGATCTGTGGAAGTTGTAATAATACTAGGGTCAATATAACGTGCACCACGTTGTTTATAACGTTTGGTACTAAATAAGGGGGTGTGCTTAATATCCTGTAATTCTAATACCTCAACCAATTCAGCCAAACGCTCTAATACAGATGCTCGGTCTTTGCCGTGGATCATAGAAAAAAGATTGTATGGCCATTCGGGAAGGCGACGAGGGCGTTGGTAGCATAGGGTCACGCAGTCAAATGAGGCAATGCGTTGTGCAATCTCAGCAATATTATTATCTGGAATATCCCAGACAACCATTGCATTGGCCTTAAAGCCCAACTCACGATGTCGAACAATCACGCCAAGACGTTTAATGGTGCCATTATCTTTGAGCTGTTGTAGGCGATGTAATACATAATCTTCAGAGAGCCCGAGTTGCTTGGCAATATGGGCAAAAGGTTTGCCTGTTAAAGGCAAGCCATCCTGAATGCTGGCAATGAGTTGCTGATCGAGTAATTCCAATGTCATGTTTATCGCCTGTTTATTTTTGCTATTAACATATTTACTATTGATATAGCTGTTACTATAACTTTAATTTTAATCCTAACACTTAGCACCATAGAGGAAAGCCTAAATCAATGTGATAGTCACTTTCCATAGGTAAATTCATAACCGATAGGCCTGTTTTTTGTTCTATTTGAAGCAGTACCTGATCGACTTCTTCTTGAGAGCTGGCGGTTACGACAAACCATAAATTAAATTGGTGTTCTCGTCTATAATTGTGGTTGACTTGGCTAAATTGATTAATAATCTGTGCCACATCGTCTATTTGTGACTCTGGGACTGCCATGGCAGCCAAGGTACTACCACCAATGCTTTGTGGCTTAAATACCGCACCTACTCGACTGACCATACCGCGTTCAGTGAGTGATGCAAGGCTTTTTATAATGTCATCTTGAGTGACTGAAAAGCCTTTTTGATTAAGCTCTTGTGCCATAACAACAAAAGGCTCAGAAACAAGGGGCATGCCTTGTTGATAATCATTGAGTAGTTGTTTTTCAAGTTCTGTAAGCATTGTTAATAGATGATCCTTTGTTGCTTTATCGATAAAGTGTTTACGACTAACCGCTATAAACCAATGCGGTGGGCACGAGAGGTAAAAAAGATACCGCTGGGTTTTCTTGCGGGTATGCGTTTTACTTCTGTCAATGTTTGTGTGTCATAAACAATAATTTCATCATTGTCTCTTACCGATACCCATACTTGCTCACTTCTGGGAGTAAACTCCATGTGCAAAATGCCCTTACCTGGTTGAAATTGTTTAATGATTTTAAATGATTCTGCATCAATCACTTGTAAGGTATTATTATCAGGGAAAGCAAAATTAACCCAAATCTGGCGATCATCAGGGCTTGCCATGGCAAATACTGGCTGGCTGTGGACTTTGATGCGTTTGATTTCCTGCCAAGTATTGGTGTCAACAACCAGCACTTCATGTAAGCCTACCGCTGGAAGAAAGGCATGATTACCAGCAATAGCCCAACCTTCTAAGTGAGGCATCTTGTAGACAGGCAATTTCTTTTGACCTTTACCGTAATGACTAAGAATTCTTTGCACACCTTTTTCTGGATGCCATAAGTCCAATAGATCCAGTCCATCTTCACCAAATAAGCCTGCAATATAATAGCGGCCATTAGAACTGATAAGACCATCATAAGGCGCTTTGCCAATGGCATATTTTTTTATATCAGGTTTTGGTTGCTTGGTTATTGCATCCATCTGTACTTGCCAGATTTCATTACCATTATAGAGACTGTAAATGAATTGATTACCAGGAGCATCTACCAGTCCCACTGTTTTTGATTGTTTATTATCACTACCATAGGTTGCTGGAACTTTAGCAACTAAAGAAAGATCGGCAACATTAAATATATTAATACCTCCTGGTACATAATTAGATACAGCAATATAACGACCATCCTGAGAAATAGCGCCACCAATGGAATTGCCCGATTGCATGACTCGTTTAGCTATTGTGCCTTTTAACAAATCAATTTTAGTTAAGCCGCCATCACGACCGAAAACAAAGGCATAGCGTTCATCACGGGAGAATACAATAGAAGCATGGGATAAATCACCTAAGCCTTCGATACGACATAATGTAGATAAAGAGGTATTATTGATAATCAACACAGAACCATCACGTCTTTCGATAACGACACCTAAATCACCCGTGGCCAATGTGCTTGGCATTTTGCATGATGAAAAGGCGGGTAGACTGGGCAATAGGAATAACAACAAAACGAATAGCCAAAAGTTTGGTTTTATTTTGTGCAGACCCTTTGGTAAAAAGAGTGGGCAATGGTTTTGTAAGGTATTAGCATTTAGCATTTATAGGACTCAAGTTTAGTGTCTTTTTTGAGCAAGATGCCCAAGTTGTAGTTGCTCGGCAATCCACTTTATTTCTTGCTGTGTCAATAGTGGTCCCCAAGGAGGCATTGGTGTTTCTTGACGGCCATTGGTGATTACGTCAATAAGATATTGTGTCGGTAAAACGGATACTCTCTCGGGTAATAAATTAGGCCCTAAACCACCTTTTAGAGTCATACCATGACAAGCACCACAATCTTGTTGCACCATATAGACTAATTCTGTCTGTCTCTCTGGAGTGATAGTGTTTGTAATAGATATTGATTCTGGTGCTTGCATTGATTTTTTTGCTACAATTTCTTGAGCTGCTGATAACAAAGGCAGTGTTAACAAAAGTATCATTACGGTGATACTTATAATAGCTGTTGCTAAAACAGATTTTATTCTAAGTGCTTGCACAGTGATATTTTGCCTTTTACTTTTAATAGATAAAATAATAGATAAAAACAGTTAAGCCTATTAACGTCTGCGTTATATAGTAACATGCTGAGCTTCACATTATCCTTTATATTGTGCATCTGCTTTGATTTAGATCAAACTCAAAAACCCCTTTGTTTAAGTGTTTTAAAAAGTTCAATTTTAAGCTATAAATTTTGTTGATTTATATCAATAAAGGTGCCGAAATTTAAAGCTTAGATCAATAAAAATAGCTGGATTATTTTCTTAACTGATTGAATATTAAGATAAAAGAATATTGCATAGTGATAATATTTGATCTAAATCAAGGAGAAAGCCCTTTTGGGAAGGGTATTGTTAGCCTGTGCTCAAAACTAATGACTCCTTTTTGTGTTGCTATTTGCTATATATTGGTTTACTTTTCGTAAGGTTTATTCCACACTAGCAGGGCGACAAAATTTATAAGGACTTCCTCTAGGAGAGATGAAAACGATGAATATTTTTAAACTGGGTAAACTCACTGCTGCTGTTGCTTTAGCAAGTGCCCTGACTGCCCCTGCTGTTATGGCTGGCGCAGCAAAACAACCGACGTTATCCGATGCTGATTTTGAAAAAGCAAAAACAATGTATTTCCAACGTTGTGCAGGTTGTCATGGTGTTTTAAGAAAAGGCGCTACAGGTAAAAACCTTGAACCTAAAAATACTATGAAAAAAGGTCAGAAGCGTCTTGAAAAGATCTTGACCTATGGTACAGAAGGCGGTATGAATAATTTTAATGACATCTTTACTAAAGATGAAATTAAATTAATGGCTACTTATATTCAGATGACGCCACCTGTGCCACCTGAGATGCCTATCTCTTTGATGAAGAAACGGACTAAGGTTTATATCCAGCCTAAGGATTATCCAACTAAGCCTATGCACGGCTTAAACTGGGAAAACTTCTTTATTGTTATCGAGCGTGATGCAGGTAAAGTTGCTATTATTGATGGCGATACTAAGAAAATTGTGACTCATATTGATTCAGGTTATGCGGTACATGTTATTAAAGGTTTAGAGCACAGTAGTGTTGACCACCCAAAACGAACAGTAGGACGTTTCTGGTACACCATTGGTCGTGATGGCAAGCTAAATAAAATTGATTTATGGCAAACACCTGACAAAATGCTAGTGGCTGAAACTCAAATTGCTTATGATGCGCGTGATGTTGCAGTTTCAGGTGATGGTAAATATGTTATTGCGGGTGGTTACTGGCCTCCTCATTTTGTTATTGTTGATGCTGAAACCATGGATCCACTTAAAGTGGTTTCCACTCGTGGTATGAATGTCGATGGTAACTATGTTGAAGAGTCTCGTGTAGCAGCAATTTACACCACACCAAATGAGCATGCTTTCTTGGTTGCAGCAAAAGAGTTGGGTCAAATGTGGCAGGTTAATTATCAGGATATTGATAACCTAAAAATTACACAAATTGATTCAGCTAAATTTCTCCATGATGGTTTCTTTGATCCGACTGGACGTTACTTCCAAATTGCGGCCAATGCATCTAAGAAAATAGTTGTTATTGATACAAAAAATGGTGGTAAATTAGAAGCCATGATTGATGTTGATAAATTACCACATCCAGGTCCTGGTGCTAACTGGATTGATCCTAAGTGTGGTCCTGTTGGTGGTACAACTCACCTAGGTGTTGGTAAAGTATCTGTTTGGGGTAATGATCCAGCGGGTCATAAAGATCAAGCATGGAAATTATGTTACACAGTTGAAACTGATGGTGCGGGCGCGTTTATCCGTACTCATGAAAATTCAGACTATTACTGGGCTGATCAGTTGAAACACCCTGAGCCAGAAGTTCAACAAAGTGTTCAAGTCATCGATAAGAAGACTCGTAAAATTGTTAAAACCATTCGTGTAACGAAAGAGAAAGGTAAAGCTGCTCTACACATGGAATTTAACAAGGCTGGAACTGAAGTTTGGGTTTCTGTTTGGAATCGTAAAGATAACAAAAATGCCACAGGTGAAATCGTAATTTATGATGCGAAGACTCTTAAAGAGATTAAGCGTATTAAAGGTTTGACGACACCAACAGGTAAATTTAATGTTTATAACCGTATTCATCATAAAACTTAATCAATGCATTAAGTTAAATGAGTTATTGGTTTAATAACATTTAGCTAAAAAAGCGGATATAGTTTTCTATATCCGCTTTTTTTTCATAGCTAGCTTTGATTTAAAACAATACTTAATAGGGAGGCCATATTTTTAGTTTATATTTTGAACTATTAATAGGCTTTAGTGTCATGATGGGCGAGTATTGTTTTAAATCAAGGATTTTTTTCTGATAAAGAGAGAAGCTAAGGCAACTTTATTTATAGCATAAGTAGGTAGGGATTATGTATTCACCAAGTTTTTTACATCGCAAACTCTTTATGGGTGTCACCGTAGGGGCAGGAATATTTTTTATTGTATTGGGTATTATTTTGTGGGGTGGTTTTAACACGGTGTTAGAACTAACGAATACAGAGAAATTTTGTATTACCTGCCATGAAATGGAAGATAATGTCTATCAAGAATACAAAACAACCATTCACTATGCGAACCGTTCTGGGGTTAGAGCAAAATGTCCAGATTGCCATGTACCCAGAGAGTGGATATATAAAATAAAACGTAAAATTCAAGCATCTAATGAGATTTACCATAAACTACTAGGCACAATTGATACTCGAGAGAAATTTCTTGATGAGCGTATCCATTTAGCGAAAAGCGAGTGGAAACGGATGAAATCAAGTGATTCTAGAGAATGTCGCAATTGTCATGACTTTGAATCAATGAGTATTGCATACCAAAGACCTCGCGCTAGGAAACAACATCAATTTGCTTTAAATAATGGTAATACTTGTATTGATTGTCATAAGGGTATTGCTCATCATTTACCTGAGGGCTTAGATGATGAATGGTTAGAGGACTTTTCTCAGCCTGATCCTAATCATGCCAGACCTGATGCGACTTTGAGACAACCTGTTAATGATAAACAGAAAAAATTACTGGAACTCTCTAATAATCCTCCTAAGCCTAAGGTTATTACAAAAACCATTATTAAAGAAGTACCCGGAAACTGTAGTGCTGGTGATGTTGCACCATCGGCAAAAACTGGTAATGCAAATGGTTTTGGCATTGATTGGAGTGATGTTCCAGATCGTCAAATTACCATTTTTTACCCTGGTCAGGCGTCAATGGAATGGATATTTAAGGGCAGTGAACATGGTGGTAAACGTCCATTTCAAGGTGGAGAGACCTGTATTAGTTGCCATGATAAAGAAACAGCGGATATGGGGCAAAAAATTGTTACCGGTGAAAAGCTAGAACCTACTCCAATCCCTAATAAGCGTGGTAGTATCCCTGTAAAAGTTCAAGCTGCTCATGATGATGACTATCTCTACATGCGTTATGAATGGGAAGATACAGAACATACCCCAGTACCGTTTGTTGATGGTGGTAAAATGGATCCTAATAATCAGGTGAAATTAGCACTGATGATCACCACAGATGATACGCTTTATGCAGATAGAGCAGGCTGTTGGGGAACTTGCCATCATGATAATCGTAATATGCCTGCGGCACCTGAACAGTCAGTTATAGATGCTTATGCTCAGAAAGATCAGGTGAATATGAGTAAAGGGGTTACTAAATATATTACTGAAAGTCGCACCAAAGTTGAAACAAAAGGGCGACGTGGTAAGGTATTAGGTGGTTGGGATAAGTTAAAAACAGCGGATGAAATTAAACAAGAGCTAAAAGACGGACGTTTTATGGATCTGTATCGTTATCAGATAGGCACTGGTAAAGCAGAAAACGGCTCAATTTTAGCGGAACGTGTTCTTAAAGAAGGTGGTGTTGAATTCAAATCAAACAAACAAGGTAATACTTGGGTGGTTGAAATGAAGCGTAAATTGAATTCCGGTGTGGCAGATGATATCCCTCTGGATTTGAGTAAGACTTATAATCTAGGTTTTGCGATTCATGATGACTATACTATTGGTCGTTTCCATCATGTGTCATTGGGTTATAAGCTTGGCTTTGATAATACTGAAGCGGAAATTAATGCAGTGAAGAAGCAGGCTAGTGCTGTAAGTGCCACTCCTGCAAGTGCGTCATCTACATCGGGTAGTGCCTCTGGAAATGCCTCTACTATTGATTGGAGCAAAGCATCTTCCCGAGATATTACCTTATTCTATCCTGGTCAAGCGTCAATGGAGTGGATTTTTAAAGGCAGTGAACATGGCGGTAAACGTCCCTTTATGGCCGGTGAAACTTGTGCCAGCTGTCATGATAAAGAAACGGCTGATATGGGAGAAAAAATTGTTACTGGGGAAAAACTAGAGCCTACGCCTATTCCCGGTAAACGTGGCAGTATCCCCGTTACTGTTCAGACGATGCATGATAATGCAAAACTGTATATGCGCTTTCAATGGCCAGAAACTGAACATGCCCCAGTACCTTTTGCTGAGGGTGGTAAAATGGATCCAAAAAATCAGGTAAAATTGGCGGTTATGTTTACCACAGATGATGTCTTATATGCTGATAGAGCAGGTTGTTGGGGAACCTGTCACCATGATAACCGTAATATGCCTGCCGCACCAGAGCAGTCTGTTATCGATGCTTATGCACAAAAAGATCAATTGAATAGTTCACATGGTGTGACAAAATACATTACGGAAAGTCGTACCAAAATGGAGTTAAAAGGACGTCGTGGTAAGATTTTGGGGGGGTGGGATAAATTAAAAACAGCGGATGAAATAAAGTCTGAGCTTGAACAAAATCACTTTATGGATATACATCGTTATAAAGCGGGTGAAAAAATATCTGAAAATGGTGCTATTCTTGCTGATCGAGTTATGGAAGGTGGTCAAGAAGTTGAGTTTACAGCAACATTGGCCGATGGTATGTGGACGGTAGAAATGGTTCGAGATTTAAAATCAGATAAAGCAACGGATTTAACCTTAGACTTAGATAAGATTTATAATTTTGGCTTTGCCATTCATGATGATTATACCCTAGGTCGTTTTCATCATGTTTCTTTAGGTTATAAACTGGGCTTTGATAATGCAGAGGTTGATCTAAACGCAAGCGCTAAATAATAAAAGTTTAGATGTAACTACTCAGCAAGACTAACCGTATCCAGTTTACAAGCCCGCATTTCAGGGGACGCTCAAGTACATCCCTGTAACGCTTTTATGAAAACATCCTTGTTTTCATAAACCCCTGAAACACAGGCTTGCAGACCGAATACTCTGACTGTGGTATATAATACGCTGAATAGTTACGTTTAAGTTAAATAAGTTTACTATCTTATTATAACCCGAGTAACAAGCCCGAAGCAGTTTCTGTTTTGGGCTTTTTTATTTTTAAATGCCTTACTTTTGTTATAGGATAGTTGATCTTCTATTAGGACTCTCTAAGATAAAGTATGTAAACTTGATTATAATCATGTGAATAGTAATTAATATCATTTACAATAGCACTTGTTTTTAATATAACAGATGTTAACCATTAAAAAATTTATAACCACCTTTTGAGTAATATGAGATCAGAATGAAACTTAATCAGCTTGAGAAGGGGCAATCAGCCATTGTTGTTATTGTTGAGGCCAGTAAAGAGCTAAAAAATCGCTTTAATTCATTTGGTCTGGTAAAAGGCGTTCAGATCTATATAGAAGGCCATTCCTTAGCTAAAAAGACACTTGAAGTACGGATCAATAATACTCGTATTGCTTTGCGTGCCTCAGAAGCAGAAAAAATTGAAATAAAGCCTATTCTGGATACTATGGATAAACCATCCCCCCAAGAAGCCACAAACTTAGAGTCTAATGCATATGATTAAAATTGCTTTAGTTGGACAACCCAATGTAGGCAAAAGTGCACTGATTAACTCTGTGGGCAATGCTCGTCTCAAGGTAGGTAATTTTAGTGGTGTCACAGTTAAAAAAGAAGTGGTGCGTTTTAGTCGAGATGGCTATGATTTTGAAATAACAGACTTACCCGGATCTTATTCATTAACCGATTACACCATTGAGGAGCGTGTTACTAAAAATTATTTAGATGATGCAGACTATGACCTTATTCTAAACGTTGTTGATTCAACCAATATTGAACGTAACTTATATTTAACCACAGAACTGCTAGCACTTAATAAAAAGTTAGTTGTTGCTCTAAATATGACCGATGAAGCCATCAAAGAAGGTGTTTGTATTGATGAGCAGCAATTAGGGAAGTTATTAGGTGTGGAATGCGTTAAAACCTCTGCTGTTGAAAAAACGGGTATTGATGACATTATTCATGCCATGATTGCCTCTTATAATCGTAAAACCAACCCTTTTCATTTGCAGTTTAGTGAAGTATTTGAAGAAGAGATTGAACACATCGTTTCTTTTTTAAAAGAGAAAAAAGTTCAGTGTAAAATCAGTCTAAAGGCGCTGGCCATTAAGTTGCTTAGAGAAGATAGAAATGCCTATCTTCGCTTTCGAGAAGAACCCATTTGGATTGAATTACAGCCCATTGTCAATGAGGGGTTTCAGCATCTCTATTTGCATTATGATACCAAAGATTTAGATGATATTTTTAATGATGAAAAAGCAGCTCTAGCAAAGGGTGCTGTTGCTGAAACAGTGCAATTTAAAAAACAACTTAAACAAGGTGTTACGGATAAAATTGATGCCTTATTAATGCATCAGTTTGTTGGTCTGCCGATTTTCTTATTTTTAATGTGGGGGTTATTCCAGTTAACATTTGAAGTTGGTAGCATTCCTATGGAATGGATTGATGCTTTTTTTGTTATGCTCATTGATGCAACTAAATCTTTTTTAGGTGATTCAGAATTTTCTTCTGTGATTGCTGATGGTGCGATTGCGGGAGTCGGGGCAGTGGTCTTATTTTTGCCCAATATTATTATTTTATTTTTAGGTATTGCACTGCTGGAAACCACAGGTTATATGAGCCGAGTGGCTTTTCTTTTGGATGGTTTTTTCCATAAATTTGGCTTACATGGTAAATCATTTATTCCTTTGGTTACTGGTTTTGGCTGTTCTGTGCCAGCATATATGGCCGCTAGAACCTTGAAAAATGATCGTGATCGCCTACTGACACTCTTTATTATTGGTTTTATGAGTTGTGGCGCACGCTTGCCTATTTATGTGCTCTTTGTGGGGGCTTTTTTTGCCGAGCATCATGCCGGTAATATTTTATTTTTAATTTATATCAGCGGGGCATTATTGGGTATCTTAGTTGCTAAGGTGTTGAAAATGACGGCCTTTAAGGGTGATGATGAGCCCTTTGTTATGGAAATGCCAAAGTACCGTTTACCCTCACTACAATTGATTTGGCATACCGTTTCAGCCCAAGCCATGATGTACTTGAAAAAAGCGGGTACTTTTATCTTATTAGCGTCTGTGTTGATCTGGTTTGCCAGTAATTACCCTAAGCAACCCGAAGTGGAACAAGATTATCAAGTCAAAATTGAACAAGCCAATAATAAAGAAGCGATACAAGCACTTAATAATGAATTAGCATTGTATAAACTTGAAAATAGCTATTTGGGGATGATAGGTCATGCAAGCGAACCCTTCTTTGCGCCATTAGGATATGATTGGCGTATGGCTGTTGCTCTAGAAACAGGCTTGGCAGCTAAAGAAGTCGTTGTTGCAACGCTAGGGGTTCTATATGGTTTAGGTGAAGATAATACCGAACAGAGTGACGGTTTGGTGGAAAAAATTCGAGCGAATGTTAGTTTGGCCTCGGGCATTTCCTTTATTGTCTTTGTTATGATTTATTTACCCTGTTTGGCTGCCTCAATGGTCTTTATGCGAGAGGCAGGAGGCTGGAAATATCTGGGCTATTTATTTGTTTTCACAACAGTCATTGCATGGGTTCTGTCTTTTCTGGCATTTACTCTGACTCAGGCGATTACTTAAGTGAGTGCTTTAGTTTTTTGCAAAAGGTTTATTTATGAAAGAAATTATATTGGAGTTGCTAAGTAATTTTTGGTTATTACTCAATTCCATTGCTTTTTTTATTTTGCTTGGTGTTATTATTGCCGGTGTTTTTAAGGTGCTATTACCCGACTCATTCATTAAAAAACATTTGGGTGAGCACAATTTTATGGCTAATATTAAGGCGGCTGTGTTAGGTATTCCATTGCCTCTTTGTTCGTGCAGTGTCATTCCCTTTGTCAGTGCACTAAAAAAAAGTGGTGCGTCACGCAGTGCCATACAGACTTTTCTTATCTCTACTCCAATCACGGGGGCTGATTCTATTATGGCAACCTATGCGGTATTTGGTTGGTTATTTACCCTCTATCGTGTGTTAACTTCGGTTATTATTTCTTTATTTGCGGGTTTGCTGACTATTTTACTGGTAAAAGAAAAGGGTGACTCACGGGTGGATAGTGTTGAGCCTATAATAGATAAAGATAACGAAGCTGCAAATAATAGCGCCAGCCCTATTGGTAAGCCTCTTACTATTAGTATTATTAAGGCAGAAGATAGAAAAAATCTTGTCCAAAAAATAATTGCCTATGCCTTTGATGATATTTATAAGGATATTGCTCGCTCGTTAATGGTAGGTTTGTTTTTGGGTGCTTTGATTGTGACGTTTATGCCAGAGGATCTGGTCGATTATATTTCTACTAATCCGTTAATCAACTATGCCCTGATCTTATTAGTTTCAATGCCTCTTTATGTCTGTGCAACGGCCTCGATTCCTCTGGGTTTATCACTGCTTTCAGCTGGTTTTTCCCCTGGAGCCGCCTTTATCTTTCTCACAGCAGGACCCGCAACCAATACGATTACTATGAGTGTAGTATTAAAGACTTTGGGAAAAACATCATTAATTATTTATTTGTCTTCGGTTATTATTGGCAGTTTGGTCTTTGGCTTTTTATTTGATAGTTTTTTCCCTGATAGCTTGGGGCAACTCTTTGTTTTTGATGAAGAAGAAGCCCCAGGCTTTCTGGCACAGGTCTCCTCAGTAATCCTTCTCTATTTGTCGATTAAATATATGGTTAATAAAAAATCAACTATTATAAAAACAGGTGGTTGTAGTGGTGGTAGCTGTTGCAGTTCAGGCTCGTAAATTGATTACTTTGCGCTTATAACGTCTTTTAATCGAGCCTTACCATTACTAGCAACCATTAACACAGCAATGGCATTATTTCTTAACTGTTTTTCTAAAGCAAGTGCCTTTTCTTTGGGGGCGAAGAATGCTTCTATACCGTATTTTATTGAATAATAACCAGATGCATTAGACCAAGATCGGTTCTGTATACGGCCAACTAAAAAGGTACCATTATCCGGTTGTTTGAGGCTTGCCTGAGAAAACTGGTAGATGTTATTTTCTCCTGCTATTAATGTAATATAGATTTTTTCACCATTGCGCAGTTTGTTTTTTGTCGGCAAGGATTGCTGATCGATTTCAGATATATCGTATTTAAGTAGCGCATAATTACCACGAAAGAGTGAACGAGGATCAACCGGTTTGGTGTTCAGTTTAATTTCTTTGCCTGTCCACAAGGGCAGAGCTGCCAGAACATACATACCGGATAAAATAGAAAACTGAAAAGCCAATGCCAGAGATAAAAATAGGGTCTGTTTGTTATTCATGTAGCTTCCCTTGTTGTTGCTATTTTGAGCGCTAATGCTTGATGCCTTTGCCAATACTTTGCCGCACCAATTAAGAGCAATGCAAACAACATAAATAAGACAGCACCACCAATATAATCACCAATTAAATCAATATAGCGCATTAGGGCGGTTAATAGAACGCTAGCAATGCCAAGAAAAAAGTAATGGGAAATGCCTTGTTGTATCCCTCTAATGATCAAGGTGATACCAATAGCAATTAATATTATATTATCAGCAATTTGAAAATAAAGAGCGTGTGAACGATTATCACTGCTTAAAAGAGTGAGTAAAAGAGCCAAGTAAACGACCATAATGTAAAGAAACGGTAGTAACTTCTTAGCCTTATAGGCAAAGAAGCATGCCCCTAGAGATAATAGGCCGACTATGATCAACATGGCTGTTTGATGATCCCATTGGCTTTTAAGTAAGGCATCCCATGGCTCTTGAAAACTCATTACCAGAAAAAATAGTAAACTAAAGCGTAGGCACCATAATGTCAGAACAGTTGCATAATCTTGAGCAATAATGGATTTTTTCTGTTCCAGATAGAGGCTAATACTATAAGCAAGTAGTAAGAGTGCTGCACTGCTACCTAGGTGTTCTTCATAAATATCAAAATAATGTTTTTCCTGCCAGAGTGCAGACAATGAGTATTCAAAAAAGCAGGCAATGCTGATTAGGCTTAAAAGAAATAGTACAATGCTTTGTTTTGATTGATATAAAATAGTCAGTGATGCCGCAATAAATAGAGGAAAAAGACTGGGGAAAAAGCCCATATTTACTTCTAAAAAAAACCAGACAAGAGCTAGTAAATTTGCCTGTATTGCCAGCCAACGGCTCTTGATGAGAACAGCAATAGGTAAGCAACCCAAGGCCCACCAAAAAACACCATCGGGCATGTGTTCACCCAAATGGTAAATTTGGGCAATAAGAATAATAGAGGCACCAAAAAATAAATTACCTAATAAAAAAATACCTACTGCACCAGTATCATCACCCAGATGATATTTGCGTATGGCGATGCTTTGAGTCAGCATAGTCAGGGCAATTAAGCCCCACATCCTTAATGCCCTAGGAATATCATCCCAATTAGCCCCTAGCAATGTAATAACCGCTAGGCCAACAAATAAATAGGCCAGACTGATCAGCACATGATAACCAAACATCTGTTGTTTAGCCTGATGGTAATCAATATCATAACGAGTACAAATTTTCTCTGCCTGAGTGACAGAAATAATACCATCACTAACCCAGTCAGCAATCTCTTTAGCAAGATCATTTTTTAATAAGCGAATAAGACGCATATATTTCCTTATATTTTTGGGTGGTAGCTAATCAATACGTTACTTATTTAGTTATCCAGAACTCAGCTTAGGTAGTATTTATGGAAAAAATTATAGTGAATGACAGCCCCATAATGCTAATTTTTTGTCCGATGTTTGTGTAACTCTGGGTATCTCTGGTGGTGCGTTATCGGTGCTTTTAAAAGATGTCTTATCTATAAGTTGTTCCAATCGTTTAGCACCTAAAGAAATTGTAGAAGGTGCTTTGACTTCATGAGGTACGCCGCCTCGGCCAGTAGAAATTAAGCTGCTTTCTTGAGTTTTATTAGCAGAGCAAGGATTGTCAGCGATATTACTGGCTTGCATAAAGTGGCTGGATAGAACGGCTAAAGAATTGCTAATATCAAGATTGGGAATGGCCAACGCCAATTCTCCAGGGTTGCCTTCGGGAGCAGCAGCTTGGATGATATTAAGACCAGAATGAGGTGTAAAACTTTCTTTTTCGCTACCACCAACTTGGGGGGATAAGGCATGTCGGGTGATTAAATAAGGTACGTGTATGGTAATATCCCCGCCTTGTGAACCACCCGAGGTATTGGCCTGAATAAAGCCACCATCCATAATAAGACTGTTACTTTGAATAATAATATCACCGCCATTACCTCCTTTGGTAGAGGTTGTAATGGTGCTATTTTCCATAATAGAATCGGCATTGCCAATAAGGTGAATTGCACCACCATCATTAGTCACTGCAAAAGAAGAAATAGCGCTATTGATTAGCCATAAATTATCTGCAATCGTTAGCTTAATATTACTTGCAGGAGCGCTACCATAAGCGTTTGCTCCAATAATGCCATTAACTAAGCGTAGTGATTGAGTGTCAATTGATAAGCTTCCTTGCTGGATGTTATCTGAATTGCTAGTAATATCTTTATTAAAATGGTCAATAGAAATAGCTGCTGCATTCTCTAAATTGATGCTATTGGCCTTTATAATAATGTCACCGACAGAACCGCTTGCATTGTTTGCAGCAGCACTGAAAATACTGGAATTATTGGCCATATTGATGTTGTTTGCCAGAATGCTGACCCCACCGGCATTTCCCTGAGCATCGGTACTACTGGAAATAAACCCTTGATTCATTATGGTTAAATCATCGCTGATTGATAATTGAATATTGCCTGCATCACCACTACCTTGGCTATCATTATTGATTAATGATTGTTCTATGATGTTAATATTTTTTGCTGTTATTGTTATATTGCCGGCATCTCCCGCAATGCCCGTGCTAACAATTTCACTCATATTGTTTAGATAAAGCGTATCACTCAATTTTAAATAAATATTATTGGCAGGTATTTTTCCAGTGGTTCCTGCATTGATTTGGGAGTCATCAGAAAGGATCATATTGTCGGCATCTATAGAAATAACCCCTCTTTTGGATGGGTCAAACTGTTTGATATCGGCTGTTCCTAAATTAGAAACTAAAATATTTGAGCCAACTAAGAGAATATTTTCTGCTTTAATTGTGATGCTACCTGAAAGACCGCTAGCGCTTGGGGTGGCACTGCTTAAAATGGATGGGGGATAGTTTGAGCCTTGATTATCTAGGTGGATGTTCTTTGCCTGAATCGTTAACGAACCAGCATTGCCTACTGCTGTGGTACTATCTGATATTTCTGCAAACTGAAAAATTTCTAGTGCATTATCAACCGTAATGCTAATATCTCCAGAATTACCCTCAGCAAAGGTATTGCTGGCAATTTGTGATAGTTGACCCTCAATGCCCTTAACTCGTATGTCCTTGGCATTGATAGTAATATTGCCAGCATTTCCAGCAGATGCAGTAGAACCAAATATTTCTGCACCATCATAGAGTTCTAATGACTCATTAATATTGATGATCACATTACCAGCATTGCCTTTGGCTCCCGCAGTAGAATTTGTACCAATACCGGTTAATTGACCACTTATGCCTGATATTAATAAGTAATCACTATCAACGTAAAGATCAGGACCCTTTCCTGCTCCCGTGCTTACGCCCCCAATTTGCCCGCCATTGTAAAGCTGTAAGGTGCTGCTTTGTATGTGTATCTTCCCCTCAGCAGATTTTGAGCCGAGATTGGAGTTTAAAAAAATAGCACCATTAAGTAAGAGATTCTGAGCACCTACCTCTAGGTTTCCTGCACCGTTACCAGAGGTGTTTACCAGGCTTGAATTAGCAATAAAACTACCGCTGGCTTGTTGAGATAATGGTGGATTTAAGCTGACATAAGATGTTTGACTGCCGTTGGCAAATAAATAGAGGTTCCCCTCAGGGTTGTTAATAAGGCTGTTTGTTAGAAAAATATTATTGGCTATAACCGATACTTGACTTCCTTGGGTAAAATTCAGCTGACTGCCATTAACGGCAATGGTGCTCTCTTGTTGTGGTTTTAAAAAACCAAAGGCTTCTGGTTGGGCAATACCTAAAGTGCTTGGCTTGCTTGAATCGCTATAGTAGATAGTACCATCGGCAAAGCGTAATGCATTGGCTGTACTAACATGAAAGGCAGCAGGGACATTAATTTTGGCCTGTTCACCAAATATTACCCCAGCAGGGTTTAGAAAATAAAAATTGGCGTGGCCTATTTCAGACGTTAATGACCCATTAATGGTTGATAATTCCCCCCCTGTCACACGGCTAATGACATTCTTAATATCGGCAGAGCCAGTAAAGGTGGTGCTTTCGCTAAGACCATTGCTTGTATTC
>Ga0256831_1000818_pt1 | contig 16514 bp, 11 predicted proteins | sample 132544metaG_FD_189087 | JGI IMG/M metagenome (GOLD analysis project Ga0256831, IMG submission 189087) | Hydrothermal vent microbial communities from Lau Basin, Pacific Ocean - 132-544 | ecosystem: Environmental > Aquatic > Marine > Hydrothermal vents | place: Pacific Ocean: Lau Basin | collected...
TATCGACACAAACGGTTTCCCAAGAAACTTCTCAAAAACAGTTGATCAATTCAAAGCAGGAGGCTCAAATGCTCACTAGTATTAAAACAAATTCATTTGAAGGTAACAAAGGTAAAGAGCTTGGAATGATGTACTTTAGAGTAGCAATTATACTCTTTGGAGCTCAGCTTCTTATGGGACTTATTGCTGCTATACAGTTCTTAGCTCCAGGATTCCTCTTTGAACTATTTGACTTTAGTGTTGCTAGAATGGTGCATATTAATGCATTAGTAGTTTGGATGCTCTATGCGATGATTGGTTCGGTTTACTTTATGCTCTCTGATGAAACAGGACATGAAGGTGTTGCTATTGGTCTTGGAAAACTTGCTTTCTGGGTACTTACTGCGGCAGTAACCGTTGTTGTTCTTGTCTATATCTTTATTCAAGTAGGTTCAGGTTCAGAAGCTACTATTTGGCTTATTAATGAGGGTAGAGAGTACCTTGAAGCACCAAGATGGGCAGATATTGGTATTGTTGTTGTTGTACTTATCTTCTACTTTAATGTATTTGCTACCTATATGAAAGGTGAGAAGACAGGAATCATGACTGTTATGGTTGCTAACCTTATGGCACTAGCAGGTCTCTACTTAGCAGGTATGTTCTTTACAGACAATATCTCTATGGATCAATACTGGTGGTGGTGGGTAATCCACTTATGGGTTGAAGCTACATGGGAGGTATTTGTAGGTACACTAGCTGCTTATGCACTTATTAAAATTATTGGTGCAAAAAGAGAGATAGTTGAGATGTGGCTATGGATTGAAGTGTTAATGCTCTTTGGTTCTGGTATTCTAGGACTTGGTCACCACTACTTCTGGATTGGTACACCTGAGTACTGGTGGGAGATTGGTGCACTCTTCTCAGCACTAGAGCCTGTACCATTAGTTGCAATGTTTGTTCATGTACTTTACGATTGGGGTAAAGAGCAAGGAATTGCAAAAGCACAAGGTCAAGTAGGCACAGTTGCTAACAATACACCAGCTCTATCTTGGATTATTACTAATGCGTTTGGAAACTTCTTGGGTGCTGGTATTTGGGGATTTTTCCATACACTACCACAAGTAAATATCTATACACACGGTTCACAGTTTACAGCAGCACATGGTCACTTAGCATTCTTTGGAGCCTATGCAACAATTCTTATTGGAATGATGTATATGGGTGTACAGTATGCTTATGGTATAGAGAGATTAAAGTCTACATTTAAATCTAAAATGGCTATCTTCCTAATCACATTTGGTGTAGTTGGAATGACAGTTGCTTTAACAATTGCAGGATACGAGCAAGTACTTGTAGAACGTGCAGAGCTTGGTGCAGGATGGAATGCATTCTTTGTAGCTCAAAATCTACCTTGGTATATCCAAGCACAAATATGGAGAACTATTATGGGTGTAGTTACCTTTATAGGTTTTATCTACCTAGTGTGGGATTTACTTACTATTGGTAAAGAGTCAAAAGAGGCACAAGCTTAATTTTAATAGATATGGGTTTTCCCATATCTAAAATCAATATATAAGGAGAAAAGATGATTGAACCATTTACAGATGTTGTACCGAGTTTCTTTGGTATGCTAAATCAGGGTCCTTTGACTCTAACTATCTTTTTGCATACAGTAATTGTTTTACCAATGTTTTGGATATATAAGCAAGAGAAGGCAAAACTTAATAAGTAGAAAATTATCACTTTAAATGATGATAATTATATATTTTACTTAAGTAAATAGATGTTACACTTATAAGCAATTTTTAAAAATTGATGAAGTGAAGAGATTAGAGATGAGGACTTGGCAGAGTCCTCAAGAGTGTGTCTATGTCTTATATTAAAATAAGACCCGAGATTTTATCTGGATAGACTTATATATAAGTTAAATCCACCATAAATTAGAGGAGAAAAAAAATGAAGTTAAACAGACTTTTAAGCTTAGCAGCAGCAACTAGTTTAGTTACAACTATGGCAATGGCAGGTACATCAAGTATGGACTTTGCAAAAGTTTATGAAAAAGAGTGTCAAGGGTGTCATGGACCAATTCACCAAGGTGGTGTTGGTAGTGACCTTAGACCTAAAGCTCTTAAAAAGAAAAACAGAGAGATGTTGGCTGAAACTATTTTAAATGGTAGAGAAAATACTGCTATGCCTGCATGGGATTCAAAGTTTAGTAAAGATGATGCAACTGGTATGGTTGACTGGTTAATGGACTGGAAAAATACAGTTGAGTTAAAACTAGATTTTGATGAAGTGCATAAATCATGGACAAAATTAGCAGATCGTGAAGCATTAGCTAAAAAGTATCCTGTTGGAGAAGATGGTACTCTAAAATATAAAGGAGCAGAGGTTAAAAATGTAAAAGATATTACCTTTGCAACAGAGAGAGATGCCTCTTTAGTTGACTTTATTGACTCTACTACAGGAAAAGTTCTTAGTCGTCATAAAGCTGGATTTGCTGTTCACGTTACTGTAACAAACAAAAAAGAGCCAAGATATGCCTACTCTATCTCTCGTTCTGGAAAACTTACTATGTTTGACATTGGAGCTCCTGGTCAACCAGCAGTTGCAACGGTTCAAGTTGGTCAAGAGTCAAGAGGATTGGCTGTATCTCCAGATGGTAAATATGTAATGGCAGGTAACTATAACCCAGGTGGTGCAGTACTTTGTGATGCACATACATTAGAGCCACTAAAAGTGTATGATACAAGCCGTGTTATTAACACTGAAGGACAAATTGAGCCTAGCCGTGTAGCTTATATTGCAGATACACCTTATGGACCTTACTTCTCATTTGGACTTAAAGATGCTGGACATGTTTATATTGTAGACTACTCTAAACCAAACTTCCCAATTGTTGGTGATATTCCAAATATTGGTAAAATACTTCATGATGCGTTCCTAAATGAGAATGAGGGTGAAGATTATGGACGTTATGTACAAGTAGCTTCTCAAGGAAGTGACCTTATGGGTATTGTAGACCACAAAACCATGAAACTAGCTGCAAAAGTTATGACTGGTGAAAAGTCTAAACCACACCCTGGTCAAGGTTCATCTTGGTTTAACAAAAAGATGGGTAAACAGCTTAACGCAACACAGAGTATGAACTTTGGACAAGTTGTTATTTGGGAGTCTCCAAATTGGAAAGTTGTTAAAAAAATTAAAACAGCAGGTGGTGGACTATTTGTTGGAACAAGTGAACATACACCATACATTTGGTCTGACTGTGTACTTGGTAAACCTGCTAACTACAATGAGGTTCACCTAATTAACAAAGAAACTTTAGAAACTGACAGAATCATTAAAGTTGGTAAGACTAAAGGTCAACTTATTGATGCAAAAACTAAAAAAGTTATTCAAGAGTGGGATGCAACTCAACATGAGAAAGTTCCTGTAAATGAAAAATCATTTGGAAAAGAAACTATCTTACCAATGCCAGACCATATAGGTAAAGCTGTAAAAAATCCTGTTCAACCAAGACTACTTCATGCAGAACCTGCTAACCATGGTAAATGGACTATGATTTCAGAGTGGACAACAGGTAGAATTGGTATCTATGACTCTAAAACAGGTAAATTTATTAAATATATTGAAAACCTAACTACACCTACATTTACATACTCAGTAGAGCATAGACAACACGTTCCTGGTGCGTAATTGAATTTTATACTTCCTTCTCTTTAGGAGAGGGGGTATAACTATTAATGGAGCCTATCTTTTTTTAAAGGATACCTCCTCTTAGAAGGTAGATTTCTCTAATTGTTATTTTAGGAGTGTGTTATGAAGCAATCTCTCTTTTTTCTCTTACTTTTTTCATCTCTTACTTACGCTCAATCCAAATATTTAGACAATCACTCATGTAGTGAGTGTCATGAGAAGATATATGAAGAGTATCAAACCTCTGCACACTCAAAAGGGTATTTTAATAATGAACTTCATCGAAAAATAGCAAATAGAGCTAATCCTAAAAAATATGTATGTGCTACTTGTCATATGCCAATGGCAGATAATTTAAAAGAGTTAATTGAGGGTAAAGCTCGACCAAATCGAGATAATAAAACACATACAGATGCAATATCTTGCTACTTTTGCCATACTATTGCCTATGTAAAAAAATCTCACAAACACAATATTAATCTCAAAGCACGACAAGCCAAAAATTTTAAACCTACTCTTTATGGACGACTACTTAACCCTGATGATAGCGATAAACACTCATCAAGTAAAAATCCTATCTATGGGCAAAAGGTATGTATGGGTTGTCACTCACATAAACTCAATGACAACAATGTTACTATTTTTAGAGCCATGAGTGATAAACAAAATAGTATTAAATGCATAGAGTGCCACATGCCAGAGATTGAGGGTGGAGCAGAGAAGATGGACAAAAGAGCTAGAGGACACCATGCTAGTCATAAGTTTTTAGGTATTCACGATAAAGAGTTTAGAAAAAAGGGTGTAGATATTAATGCTACTATTAATAACAAAGAGTTACAAGTAACTCTAACAAATAAAATGGCTCACCCTCTAATTATACAACCTGCAAGAGCAAAATTTTTGAAAATAGAGGTAAAAAGAGGTGGTAAAACTACTTGGAGTAACTATAAAAATAGTCCAAGTGAAGATAAAAAAGCCTATTTTGCATATAGTTTTAAAAGAGATGGTAAAAAGGTCATAATACCTGCTACAGCAACCAAGGGTAGTGCCAATAACCTAAATGCAAAAGAGAGTAGAACTTTAACATACACTATACCTATTTTGAAAAAAGGGGATAAAGTAGTAATCTCTCTCTACGTTCAACTAGCAAAAAGCGACTGCTTAAAAGCAATAGAGTTAGAAGAGAAAAGTTTAGTAGAACCAAGTCTAATAAAGAGTATTACAATAAAATATTAACTACAATGTTATCTAAATTATAAAAAGGATAAATATGAGATTTCTATTAGCAGTGCTATTTATAGCTTCACTTTTTACAACTACACTTAGTGCAAAAGAGAAGTATTTTGTAGTAGAGAGAGAGTCAGAGTCTGTAGCTATTATAGAAGATGGCTTAGCCAAAAGACACATGAAAAATATGCACAATATGAATCATGGTGTTATAAAGTTTGATGGTGACGATGGTTACTTGATTAGTCGTGATGGATATGTAGTAAAGTTTGACCCTAAAACAGAGAAGAAATTAGCAGAGTATAAAACAAGTAAATCTGCTATTGGCTTTGTTATTGGTAAAAACTATGTAGCTGTTGCAAACTACGATGATAAGAGTGTAGATATTTTAACACGTGAGCTAAAACCTCTTCAAAAGATAAAAACAGGCTCTAAAAATGTAGGTATTAAAATCTATGACGACAAACTTATCTTTGCACAGATGGACAACGATAAAGTGAGTATCTATAAAGATGAAAATGATGGCAAATCAACACCTAAATTTAAACTAGAAAAAGAGTTTGATGTTGGCAAAATGCCATTTGATGCAATGATACAAGGCAATACCTATATTGTTGGCTTCTTTTTAACCAAAGGTTTTGGGGTTATTGACCTAGATAAGATGAGATATAAACTTATTTCCGTAACAGGCGATGGCAATAAACCCGTACTTAAAATTCCACACTTTGGTTTTTGGTCACTAAGCCATGATAAGACTTTTATTCCAGCAGTTGGTGATAACAAAGTTATGGTCTATGACAAAAAGTTTAAGTTCTTAAAAAATATAGAAGTACAAGGACTTCCTGTCTTTACTGCTTTGAGTCCAGACCAAAAATATATAGCTGTTACATTTAGTGGTAAAGATTTTCCATATATTCAGATTATAGATACAAACACTCTAAAGGTCATTAAGACATTCAAGTTTAAAGCCAAAGTTTTACATGTTAGATGGTCAAATGATGAGTCTGCTCTTTATGTATCGGTAAATGGAGCAGATGAAGTTGATGTCATAGATACAAAAGGGTGGTTTGTAGAGCGTGAAATATATCAAGTAGAACGTCCATCTGGGATTTTTCTTTATAAAACACCTACTAAGAGATAGATAATAAATATGGGTTAGTCTATTGTGAGTGGTACTAAAGCATCAAAATTTAAACTCAGGCTAAAAGATGCCCCTTTCCCTTAAAAAGATAAAGAGGAGTTAAAAGAGAAAAAAACTCATAACTCTTCTTAACATCAACTATTTTATCACTATCTCCCATAAAAACCTCTATAGTTACTCCTCTATCTAAGAGTTCAAGAATCTTCTCTTTTTCCCATACATAACCAAGAAGTGACTCTAACTCTTCATAAGTTCCCTCACACAGGTAACTGCTTAAGTCTATAGATGATGGGTAGGCTACATTTTTTAAAAACTGTTTAGTGTAAGCATCTTTGTCTGCTTTAAAGTAACGAAGTTGCGTCTTAATAAAAGATTTTTTATGGTTTTGAAAAAAAGCAGGAGAGATAAGAACTAACCTATCGACTCTCTCTGTAGTATTATTATAAACATACTCAAATGCCTTTTGAGCTCCATATGAAAATCCTGATACAGCATAGTTGCTCTTTATAAGTTGCTCTTTAAAAAACTCCTCTTCATTACAGAGTGAAAAACCGTTAAAATACCTCATCTAAAATACCTTTTGTTTCTGTAGGGGTAATTGATTCATTCTCTAAAAGATACTCTCTAACCTTCTCTACAACAACCTCCATTTTAGAGAGCAAAGAGGTAACCTCCTCTGTTGAGTTAGATAGAAGTGTCTGTGCATGTAGAGCCGTTGAAAAATAATCCTCACTCATGGCATACTCCTCTACAATAGTTTGAGCTAAAATCTTTGCAGAGTGTATATCATCTTTAGCATTGGTAAAGAGTTCTCCATACTTTGTCTGTGTAGCAATACGACCTGCTAATAGAACCTTTAACTCATTTTCTAACATTGTCTTAGATAGAATTTCGTTGTGATGAGGAATAAAACTTGAAGAGATAATACCTATCTTCTCATAGTTTACCTCTAGCCATGTAGCAGTTACAGCTTTAGCAGCTTGATAGAGTGCTTGAATCTGTCGCTCTTCATCTGTAAAGCTTTGGATTTTATGTTTTCCAAGCAGAACTTTATCTTTTACAGCCTCTATATCTTCATTGGAAATCTCAAACTTTCCATAACGAAGAGCATATAGTGCTGCCTCATTAATAAGTGTTGCAAGTGCAGCAGAGTTAAATCCAATAGTCATCTTAGCTACTTTTTCAATATTGACACTATGTTTTTTTGATTTTAAATTAAGAGCAATAATTGCTTCTCTCTCTTTAAAGTCAGGTAGAGGAATATGTACTCGTCTATCAAAACGTCCAGAGCGTAAAAGTGCCTCATCTAACACCTCTATTTTGTTAGTTGCTGCAATTACCATAACCCCTGAACTCTCCTCAAAACCGTCCATCTCAGTTAAGAGTTGGTTTAGAGTTGCCTCTCGCTCCTCATTGTTTTGTACCCCTCGACTCTTTCCTACTGCATCTATCTCATCTATAAAGATAATACTTGGAGCCATCTCTTTAGCTTTTGCAAAGAGTTCACTAACTCGTTTTGCACCCATTCCTACATATATCTGCACAAAAGATGCTGCACTTTGGTAGAAAAATGGAACATTTGCCTCTCCTGCTACAGCTTTGGCAATTAGAGTCTTACCCACACCAGGAGGACCTACTAAAAGTACCCCTTTTGGTAGAGATATATCGAACTCTCTATATTTAGTAGGATTTCTTAAAAAGTCAATTATCTCTTCAAGCTCCTCTTTTACCCCCTCTACTCCTGCTACATCTGAAAAGTTTACATTAGAGTGTTGTGCTTGGATATTCTGTTTGCCAATATTGCTATCTGCCATCTCTACTTGCTGATTTAGTATCATCTTCTCTTGGGTTCTACGACTTGCTCTCATAACATAGAATATATAGAACATCATTGTTAGAAGAACAACAAAGATAATAGTATCTATTAGCTCTGTTGACTCCTCATAATACTCTACTTTACCCAATGAGAAGAGCTTTTTTGTATCTATTGCCTCTTTTGGAACTTTAAAACTCTTATCTTTAAAATATAAATAGACATATGGCTTTTTAACTACTACTCTCTCTACAGGAGAACTCTCTATAAGTTTTAATGCCCTACTCTGCTCAATAAGCTCAGGAGACTTCTCAAAACTAGAAAATATTAAAATAGCAAAGAGTGCTACCAATGAAAAGATAATAATCTTTGTATTTTTACTCATAGATTGCCACATTTTTGTCACCTTTAACTTCTGCCTTCTCTATAAAAATCCAATTAGAGGTTAAGTCCTCTTTTGAGCTTACTTCAACTCTGTTATAGTATTGGTCATATCCATAATAGACTCCATCTCTTCCCTGCTCTATTAAAACTTCAAGATTTTTACTATTTGCTACTCTAAAGTCATAATTTTTAGCTTTAATAAGTGCCGTTAACTCTCTATGTCGCTCTTTAGCAATATTCCCTTTTATCTCAGGCTTCATAGTTGCAGATGGGGTATTGTCTCGCTTAGAGTATGAGAAGGCATGAATATGTGTCAAAGGTAGTAACTTAACACGCTCTATTGCCTCACTCCACTCCTTTTCATCTTCTCCAGGGTGACCAACAATATAGTCTGTTCCAATAGCATAACCTCTATTGGCTATCTCATTTAGAAGCTCTAAATCACTCTTAAACTCATTGCGTCTGTTCATTAGCTTTAACATCTTATCAGAGGTGTGTTGCAAGGCAATATGTAGATGTTTTGCTAACCATGGCTCACTTAAAATCTCTTTAAACTCATCATCAATCTGAATTGGCTCTAAACTTCCTATACGAATACGTCTTACCCCTCTAATCATACTTATCCTCTTAAGTAGTTTAGCCATAGAGGTTCCCTCTTTTTTACCATAGCTTCCTACATTTGTTCCTGTTAAGATAAACTCTCCAAAACCATTACTTGCCAACTTTGCAATCTGAGTTAATATATCCTCTTCTCTATGACTTCTTGCATCTCCACGAACAGAGGGGATAATGCAGTATGAACACCTAAAGTCACACCCCTCTTGTATCTTAATAAAAGCCCTACTCTTTCCAACAAACTCCTCTACAATAGTAGAGTCAATATGCTCCAAATCACCAATCTGATAAAAGGGTTTTTCATATTTTAAAATAGAGTTAATCTTCTCTTTTTCAGAGTGTCCAATAACACCAAAAACCTTTTTATCTTCAAAGAGCGATTGCCCTTTAGAGTGAGAACCACAACCTGCTAAAATAACCTTAGCATTTGGGTTTGAACGACCTCTTGCATTTATATAGGCTCTAACAGAGGAGTCTGCTCCATTAGTTACAGTACAAGAGTTAACCATAATTATATCTGCTTCATCTTCATTTTGCGTAAGTTCAAAATCTTTTAGTTTTGACATCATTACCTGAGTATCAAACTGATTTGTTCTACATCCAAAAGTTTTAAAATATACTTTTTTCATTCTTAATCTTCTTTTTTTTATTTATATCGATTCACTATTTTGGGGTAATGGAGGTCTTGGTGCAGGTTTATCCATATAGAGTGATTGACTAGGCAGTGCCAACTCTATGTCATCTTCTGCTTGTAATCTTGATAAAATCTCCATAGAGATAGTACTTCTTAGTGTTAAAGTTGCGTAAGAGTTAGTCAAATACCAAGCAGAGATACGCACACCATACTCATCTAAAAATCCAAAAATACGAGGTTCAACTGCTGTATTTCGTACACTATATTTACTTCTTAAACGGTTTAGCTGTTTTCGTGTCATATCGGTATACCCTTTTGAGTATTTACGTGCTACCTCTTTAGCAATATGTTGTGCTTTTGAGGCGTTGGAGTCAAAGGTAATATAAAAATCAATCCCGTCCCAAACAGTTTTTAGTCCTGCATGAGAGTAGTTTGCAATCATTCCTGTAAAGATGTAGTTATTTGGAATAAAGATAATACGACCTGTACGTCTATTTTTATAGACAGAGGTAAAGGTAACATCTTCATGAAGTGTCATACGCAAAATAGATATATCAACAACATCTCCAACATACTCAACCCCATCTTTTACAAACTTCATACGGTCACCAACATGAACAGAGCCTGAAACCCAAATAACTATCCAACCTAAAATACTCATAAACCAATCTTTTAGAGCGATAGCAATACCAGCTGATGCAAAACTCAAAATAGTCATTAGATTTTTAACATTTTCAATATAAGAGAAGAGTAAAATAATAACTATTATAACAATAAATGAACCATTAACAATTTTATTTATTCCATAAAAGAAGTCATTTTCAGACATATATTTATTGATTAAAAATTTAATTAAAAATAAAAATAGTAACAAAGAGCCAATAGTTGCACCAATTACTACTAACTTTTTTACCTCTTTATCAATTCCCTCATCAATATTTAAGCTAATCTGAGAGGCAACCTGTGAAAATGTTTTAATAGAGGTTTTATATATTCGCAAAGTATCTTCAAAATCTCTTAACTTCTGTTTTGTTGCTTTTAACTCTTGAACATACTTATTTCGTTTTGACAGAAGAGTCAACTCTTTTAAAAGTGCTACTTTCTCCTGTAGTTTAACTACAGCTTCATTAAGAGATGCATACTTCTCCTCATTCTCCTCTTTTATACTCTTTAGCTGTTTTTGATATGAGATTCCATCAAGAATACTAATTGGATTTGTAATCTTTGGCTCAGGCTCTAACTCTTTAATTTTAACCATATTGGCAAATGGATCTTTTTTATAGTCACTTAACTGAGAGAGTTTCCCCTCAATAATTTTATACTCATTTTTTAGACGTTTAAGCTCAAGTTTTTCAGTATTAGATAACTTTTTTTTATCACCATACTCCTCTATCTCATCAGCATACTTTTTATGCTTTATCTCTAACTCTTGATAGGTTTCATATGGTAGATATTGGTTTGCCCAAATATTATCTTTACTTAACTCTTCATCTATCTTTTTCTTCTTCTCTATAAGTTTATTAATTCTAGTCCGTAATAGCTCCTCCTCCTTAATACGCTCTGCTCTTTTTTGAAGACGTTTTTGCTCTTGAAGTTTTTTTTGAGCCTCTAACTCCTGTTCTTGTTTCTTTTTTTCCTCTTGTTTCTTTTTGTCAATAGCCTTAGCAATAATAGCTATGCTTTTAGCATTCTTTTCGCTATCCTCAGGAGTTATGGTCTCTAGTAGTGTTTTGTCACTCTTTTTTGTTACATTACTATCTGCAAAAGCAGAGAGTAAAAAGATAAGAAAAATAAAAACTATTCTCATTACTAGACTCATTTAGTAAACTTATAAAGGACTCTTTTAAGAGTCTCTTCATCTATATCATCACGAATAGTATGCCCACCAATCCCCTTAGGTAAAATAAACTTAAGTCTATTGTTTGCAGCTTTTTTATCTAAAAAAAACTTATCATAAAAGGCATCTACATCGGAAATTTTATAAGTTGTAGGTAGGTTATGTTTCTCTAAAAATCTCTCTACCATATCCATCTGGCTCTGCTTTAACAGTTGTAACTCTACAGCCAAAGTATTTGCCATCATAATCCCTATAGCAACAGCCTCCCCATGAAGATAAGTAGTGTAGTTTGTCTCATTTTCAATCACATGTCCAAAGGTGTGTCCATAGTTAAGAACAGCTCGTATGCCCGACTCTTTCTCATCTAAGTTTACAACTTCTGCTTTTAACTCAACACAACGCCCAATGACCTTTTCTAAACTCTCTCTATCAGAGAAATCAGCATCTACTAAAAAGTTAAAGTACTCTTTATCAAACATCACAGCCATCTTAATAATCTCTGCTATACCAGCTGAAAACTCTCTTGAAGGAAGTGTCTTTAAAAAATCGGTATCTATATAGACTGCTTCAGGTTGATAGAATGCCCCTATAAGGTTTTTACCATAGGCATTATTAACTCCTGTTTTTCCACCTACAGAGGCATCTACTTGTGCCAAAAGTGTAGTAGGAACCTGCACAAATCCAATCCCTCTTTGGTAAAGTGAAGCAGTAAATCCTGTCATATCACCAATCACCCCACCACCAAAAGCAATTAGTAGTGATTTTCTATCTAATTTTGCTTCAAAAAGCTCATTTAAAATTCTCTCTACAGTTGCTAAGGTTTTAAACTCTTCACCATCTTCAATGGTAATAACATAGAGTTCATTAGCACTTATCTTAGACTTTAAATACTCTAAATGCAAAGAAGCGACTGTTGTATTAGTAACAATGGCTACTTTTCTATTAAAGTTGAGTTTAGGTAACGTATCAATAACAACGTTATATTTTATAGCTGAATTGTTTTCTAAATTAATGGGAACTATCATGATTTTTTAAGACCTACTATATGAATTATTATTGCCAATATTCTATCTTAAAGAGGTATTTAATGGGCTTAATATCTCTAAGCCAATAGAGTTAGAGCAATAAATGTTCTAATTCTACCCCTCTACAGGAATCAATAACAGAGGGTGCTTTTTTATAGATAGAATATGTCTACTTAAACGTATAGAGAAAAAATTTAACCATGAGCTACTACTAACCTCTTTATTGTAAGGGGCAATATGCAAAACAGCATCTTGTGCAAGTAGTTCCTTAATAGGATTAGCTCTCTTCTTCTCAATATTAATATTGAAACTATAGAGACGAGAGAGCGTTTCATAGTGGTTAATAATCTTTTTTGTCTCTTCAAAATCACCTTCAGGATTATAATCACATAGATTCAACTCTAATTTTAAACTCTCAGAGATGTCAAAAACAGAGGTAGAGAGCGACTCCATCTCTGTCTCTTCACCCATTAAAAGAACAGCTTTATGAATATTAAAGAGTCTCTCCTCTCCAAAAAGATAGATAGGACGTTTAAAAGAGCCTATATACTCCTTATAGCTAGAGTTCATAAAAATATCTTGTGTCAAGATAAAGAGTCCAATCTCATATTGACTAATATCAAAATCAATATCTTGAAAAATATCATTATAATTATATGTTACAAATACCTCAATATTCTCATTTTGTAGACTTTTAATCTCTTTTATATTATCTATATCAATGATATTTATAAGTCTAATAAAGAGTTTTGTCTTAACTAATTTATTACTTAAAAATATAGCTTCATTGATTTGAGAGAGAATCTCCTCTCTCTTCTGCCCCATATCAACTAAGAGATATAAGTTTTTACCAAAAGGCTCAGGAAAGACACCTTGTCGTCGATTGACCCGTTTATAGACCTCCTCTAATACCAAAGGGTTTCCAATCACTATAAGTCTATCGTTAGGTTGTATCATTGTACTATTGGTAGGAAATATCTGTTTATCCTGTCGATAGATAGCAACTATCTTCCACTTTCTATGTGAAATAGCCCCCACATGCCGAAAAGCAAAACTACTTCCAAGTGGAATAAGTATATCCATAATCTCACCCTTGCCCAAACCAACATTTTTAGCAATTATTGGTACATTAGGAAGCTTCTCATATAGACTTGATGCCATAACTTCATTTATATTTAAAAGATTTAAGTTCTCATCATCAAAACTCAAATCATCCCACTTTGAAACAAAGACAACAAAGATTTTATTATCTATAAAACGAACATTTTTATAGGTAAACTTTGCCTCTAGCCTATCATCAAGAACAATAAATATGCTAGAAAACTCCACCTCTTCCATCAATGTCTTAAGACGTAGATAAGAGGTTGGGTCTATATCAATATGGGTGATGTTATCTATTGAAGAGGTAAGACACTCTCTCTTTCCTTGAGAGCAGTTAATATAGTATTGATTAGAGGAGATACGACTCTTACCGAGCCACTTTACAAAATGTTTAGCTATATCGCCATTTGCCAAAATCAATACATTCTTCATTAAAATTCCATAATTAATTTTTATATGGAATTATAACATAAGTTGGGAAACTATTGCTCTTCTCTATTTTAACTTTGTTCTGTTAATCTATTTTTAACTTTATTATTCTCAATCTCAACCTCTACAGATTCACTCAATGCCCCTGCTATTTTAGTCTTTGCCATTTTTATACCATCTGGTACCTTATCAGAGTAGATATTAACAGCACACTGTTTAAAGTTAGGCTCAAAAGATTTAGGGTCAAACTCTGCAATAGTTACACTATTTATTAACTGCTCTGCAAAGTGAAAAGGAACAAAACAGTCACCCTCTCGTACCACTTCTGTCACTTTAACTATTAGATTCTCAACACTTCCACGACTTGAGGCTATTTTGATTCTATCTCCACTTTTTACTTTAAGCTTTTTAGCATCTTTAGGATTAAGCTCAACCCATGCTTCAGGTGCTAAATCGTTTAAGAGTCCAATAGTTTTAGTTTTAGTTCTTGTATGCCACTGCTCTACTGTTCGACCTGTATTAAGATTTAGAGGAAAGTTAGGGTTACATGACTCACTTAGTGGTTTCCAATCAACCACTAAAAGTTTTGCTTTTCCATCATCTGTTTTACACTCAAACCCCTCTGTATAGAGCCTCTTTTTACCCTCTGGATACTGCTCATTACATGGCCATTGGATTCCACCTAGCTTCTCTATCTTCTCATAACTCATTCCTGAGTAGTCACAGAGTTGACCTTTACTAACACGTTTTATCTCTTCAAATATATCTCTACTACTTTTAAAATCTTTAAATAGTAGCTCATATTTACCTTCAAAATATTTAGAGAACTCTATAACAATATTTGCATCGCTCATAGTTTTACCCAATGGCTCAACTGCTCTCTTAGCATAGTTACAACGACGCTCTGAGTTGGTGTAAGTTCCCTCTTTTTCACTCCAAGTAGCAGCAGAGAAGATTACATCGGCAATTTCAGCAGTTTCAGACATAAAAGCATCTTGAACTACTAAAATATCAAGCTTTTTTAATGCTCGTCTTAACTTTATTTGGTCAGGAAAACTTACCAATGGATTAGTAGCTGTAACCCAAAGAGCTTTTATCTCTCCTCTATCAATGGCATCTATAATCTGTGGGTAGGCATACCCTCTTTGAGTAGGAATAAGCTCTGTTGGAACACCAATAATATTGGCAAACTCTTCTCTATCTTGCTCTGAAGCATAATTTCGATACCCAGGGATAGAAGAGGTAAATCCAAACTCACGAGTCCCCATAGCATTACACTGCCCAGTAATAGAGAATGGTGCAGCACCCTCTTTTCCTAAGTTTCCTGTAATTAATGCCAAGTTACAAATAGCACTTACAGTATCTGTTCCTATAGAGCTTTGGTTAACCCCCATTGTCCAAGCCGATAAAGCTCTGTTGGCTGAGGCATAGACTTTAGCTAAACGGTAAAGTTCCTTTACATCAATACCTGTAATATTTGCTACCTCTTGAGGTGGATAGTTCTTCATAATATGTTTTTTAAACTCTAAAGCACCACTTGTTCGCTCTTTTATAAACTTCTCATCTTCCCAACCCTGCTCAAAAATAATGTAACAAAGCCCATTAATCAAAGCTAAGTCACTTCGTGGAGCAAGAGGTACAAATATATCTGCCATATTAGCAGTTTTAGAGTGACGAGGGTCAACTACTATGATAGTTGGCTTTTTACCTGTAATCTTCTTATTTTTAGCAATATGAAGCTTTAAAATTGGGTGGTTATCTGCAATATTTGCTCCAATAAGCATAATAACATCAGCATAAGAGAAGTCTTCATAACTAGCAGGTGGTCCATCACTTCCAAAGCTCTGCTTATACCCCATAACAGCTGAAGCCATACAAAGAGTAGTATTTCCATCATAGTTATTGGTCTCAAGTCCAAGTTGCACAAACTTACCCAAAGTATAAAAGTCTTCGGTTAAAAACTGCCCAGTAGAGATACACGCAACAGCACCCTTACCATGCTTAGCTTGAATATCTTTAAACTTTTTAGCTGTATATGAAAATACTTCATCCCACTCTACAGCTCTTAACTCTCCATCTTTACGAATCATAGGAGTAGTTACACGGTTGCTAGAGTCTACCATCTCATGTTCAGTCAACCCTTTAGGACAGAGTGTTCCTTTACTTACAGGGTGAGCAGGGTCACCTTTGGTGTAGACGGGTCGTCCATCTTTAACACCAATATAGAGTCCACACCCAACACCACAATAACCACAAGTACTACGCACCCACTCATCGGGTGTTTTAAAATTTGAAATCTTTCCAAACTTAGCATCATCTCTTTTTTTGTACTTATCGGTCTTTATATCTGTACCAAGAAAGTTTTTTATTTTAGCTAACACGCTCTACCCCTTTGAGTATAATTGAGTTATTATAGTTAAAAATTAGACTAATTGTTTGATTTTTTTGTATAAGTTTTAAGCAAAATGGTCTAATTGCCATCGTACCAAAAAATCATGATAAATCAAAACTAATAATTAAGTATAATAAATCTAAGATGTATTCAGTTAAATTAGATATAAACCCTTTAATCTATGAGCATATTATGTTTTTTTTAAGAAATCTTCCAAAAAATATGGTTACGGTTCATA
>Ga0256831_1000819_pt1 | contig 16513 bp, 14 predicted proteins | sample 132544metaG_FD_189087 | JGI IMG/M metagenome (GOLD analysis project Ga0256831, IMG submission 189087) | Hydrothermal vent microbial communities from Lau Basin, Pacific Ocean - 132-544 | ecosystem: Environmental > Aquatic > Marine > Hydrothermal vents | place: Pacific Ocean: Lau Basin | collected...
TACTGAATGTGGATTTAATTGGAGAAGACTGTGAGTTTTCCCAGGTCAGTATAAATACCCGAACCCTGGAAACCAGCGATTTATTTGTGGCCATTAAAGGTGAAAACTTTGATGCCCATGATTATGTACAGCAGGCAGAAGACAGGGGTGCCTGTGGTCTGGTGGTTGAAAAACCGGTGGATAGTACCCTGCCGCAGATTATTGTGGCAGACAGCCGTATAGCCCTGGGAAATATTGCATCACTATGGAGTTCAGCTTTTACGCTGCCTATTATTGCCGTTACCGGGAGCTGCGGTAAAACCACGGTCAAGGAAATGACAGCCGCTATTTTACAGGCCGCTTTTTGTGAAGATGATCAGGAATGTATTCTGGCGACACAGGGTAACCTCAATAATGATATTGGTGTTCCTCTGACTCTGCTTCGTTTAAATAAGGCCCATAAAGCGGCGGTAATAGAAATGGGCGCCAACCATATTGGTGAGATTAAACAACTGGTTGATATTGTTCAGCCGGATGTTGCAGTGATCACCAATGTCACTCTGGCACATATTGAAGGCTTTGGTTCCCTGGACGGAGTGGCTCAGGCAAAAGGTGAAATTTATAGCGGTATAGAACAGGGCGGTACTGCAGTCATTAATACGGATGATGTTTATGCCTCTTACTGGGAAGGCTTATGTGACAAGCTGGATAAATCACTTAAACAGGTTCGTTTCGGCATAAATCATTCAGCGGAAATTTCTGCTCAGGTATTAACTCAGGTAACCACGACGCAACAAGAGAAAATAACCGGACAGGAAATAGTAATTAATACCCCCCAGGGTCAGCTGACTGTTTGCCTGCCGCAACCGGGTTTGCATAACGTCTATAATGCTCTGGCGTCAACGGCAGCTTCTCTGGCGATGGAAGTATCCCTGCAGGCCGTTAAAACTGGTCTGGAAGGTTTTACCAATATTTCAGGCCGGCTGGAACAGAAAACAGGCATTAATTCATCACGTCTGTTTGATGATACCTATAATGCCAATCCCGGATCAGTTCGGGCAGGTATTGAGGCCATTAAACAGGTTAAGGGAAAGCATGTTCTGGTATTAGGTGATATGGGTGAACTGGGGGCGGAAGCTGAAGCTCTGCATTATGAACTGGGGCAGGATGTCTTCAGGCTGGGTATTGATAGTCTGTTTACTATTGGAAGCCTGACTGAAGCAACTTATAAGGGTTTTATTGATGCCGGTGCAGATACTCGTCAGGCTCAATATTTTACTGATCGAAATGATCTGACTAATGAGTTAAAAAAAGTGCTGCAATCAGAGCATGTGGTGTTAATAAAAGGTTCCAGAACCATGAAAATGGAAGAGATAGTCGCTGCGTTAGAAAAGGATGCACAATTACAGGCAGAATCAGACACACATCATAAAGAAGGTACTCAATAATGTTGCTGGCTTTAGCGGAATATCTGTCTCAATACTATAGCGCATTTCATGTGTTTTCCTATCTGACCATGCGGGCCATCCTGGGGATCCTGACTGCGCTCAGTATCGCTCTGCTGGTAGGTCCCATGATGATTAAAAAACTCAGTGTCCGGCAGATTGGCCAGACCATTCGTGATGATGGTCCGGAAAGTCATTTCAGTAAAGCTGGAACCCCAACCATGGGCGGAGCTTTGATATTAGTTGCCATTGCTGTCAGTACCTTATTGTGGGGGGATTTAAGCAATCGTTATGTGTGGGTAGTACTGATTGTAACCCTGCTGTTCGGAATCGTCGGCTGGATTGATGATTATAAAAAAATCGTTCATAAAGATACCCGGGGACTGATTGCCCGATATAAATATTTCTGGCAGAGCGTCATTGGTTTTGGTGCGGCGGTGTATTTATATATGAGTGCCCAGAGTGTACAGGAAACCCAGCTGCTTATTCCCTTTATGAAAGATGTCTTTATTGACCTGGGACCCTTTTATATTTTGCTGACCTACCTGGTGATTGTCGGCAGCAGTAATGCCGTCAACCTGACGGACGGCCTGGACGGTCTGGCCATTATGCCGACAGTGATGGTGGCCGGTGCTTTCGGGGTCTTTGCCTATCTGACCGGGCATTATAATTTTGCCGAATATCTGGGTATTCCCTATATTCACGGCGTTGGAGAAATCGTAGTGATCTGTGCGGCATTTGTGGGTGCAGGTCTGGGCTTTTTATGGTTTAACACCTATCCCGCCCAGGTCTTTATGGGTGATGTCGGTGCCCTGGCTCTGGGTGCAGGCCTGGGTATTATTGCGGTTGTGGTGCGTCAGGAAATTGTATTGTTTATTATGGGCGGTGTATTTGTTATGGAAACCGTTTCGGTTATTTTACAGGTGGCCTCTTACAAACTGACCGGACGCCGTATATTTCGCATGGCACCCATACACCACCATTTTGAATTAAAAGGTTGGCCGGAACCTAGAGTGATTGTCCGTTTCTGGATCATTACCGTTATTCTGGTATTGATTGGTCTGGCCTCATTAAAGATACGTTAAACCTGAATCAGAAAAATGAATAACAAACATGAATAACAACACGGGACAATACAAACCATTTGTTTTTAGTCAGCAGACACTGGTGGTCGGGCTGGGCGGTACCGGTTTGTCTGTGGCCCGCTATCTGAAACAAAAGAACTGTCCCTTTGATCTGGCAGACAACCGTTCTGAACTAGCTGGTCAGGATAATATAAGAAGTGAATTTCCAGATTCAGAATTGCTGCTGGGTGATTTTAACTATGAGCAGTTTAAACAATATCCGCAGATCATTGTCAGTCCCGGGATTTCGGTACGCAGTGAAATTTTCAGACTCTTATCTAATAAAGAGTCAGATAAAGGACAGCTGATTATTGGTGATATTGAATTGTTTGCCCAGGTAGTGGATAAGCCGGTTATTGCCATTACCGGTTCCAATGGTAAAAGCACCGTCACCACTCTGGTTGAAAAAATAGCCTCAGATTGCGGTATTAAAACAATTGCCGGCGGCAACCTGGGGATCCCGGCACTGGATTTATTAACCACCCGAAGTGATCTTTATACTCTGGAATTATCCAGTTTTCAACTGGAAACTACTTATAGTTTAAAAACACTCAGTGCCATAGTGTTAAATGTTTCAGAAGATCACATGGATCGTTATAACGGTCTGGATGATTATCGTCAGGTTAAAACAACTATCTACAACAATACTGACTGGGCGGTTATTAACAAGGATGAGCAACAGCTATTAAAGCTGTTTAAAAATAATACCCAAAATGAATCCTGTCCCTCAGCGGAACGTTGTATTTATTTCGGCTCAGAGGAGCCTCAGGCTGATGAGTATGGTCTGCAGAAAATACAGGATGGTGACTACCTGCTGAAAAAAGGTCAGGAAACATTACTCAAAGCCAGTGAATTACGGCTGAAAGGTGTTTATAACTACCTGAATGTACTGGCAGCCATAGCTTTACTGGAGCCCCTGTCTCTGGACAGAGAAAAAATGCTTCAGGCCGTCCGGGAATATGCCGGGCTGGAACATCGCTGTGAATGGGTTGCACAGATTAACGGCGTTGATTTTTATAATGACTCAAAAGGTACCAATGCCGGTGCGACTATAGCCGCTATTAATGCTCTGGAACCGGAAGCTGATAAAAGCACTGCACAGCGTCAGCTGATTTTAATTGCCGGCGGTATTGGCAAGGGCGCTGATTTTACTGAACTGGGCAAGGTTATTAAAGCCAGAGTTAAATATCTACTGCTTATGGGGCAGGATGCCGTACAAATAGAATATGCGGTATTAAAAGCCGGTATGGCTAGTGAACGTATTATCCATGTGGACTCCATGCACGAAGCCGTACAACAAGCAATGGCACTGGCACAAAAAGGTGATACAGTTTTATTGTCACCGGCCTGTGCCAGTTTTGATATGTATGCAAACTATAGTGAGCGGGGCAATGATTTTAAAGCCATTATTTATGAGCGTGCCGAAATTACGCTGGACAATATGGCTGACTCTCAGGAGGGATTAAGAGATGTCAGCTAAAATTTATATTAATAACGGTCGTAAGGATCGGTCAAAAGAAAAGTCCCTGACGGAGCTTTTTAATGATAGTGCCAAAAAACGGGGACAAAATAAGGTTACTAAAGGTAAAACTGCAAAGACAGGCCCTATAAAAAAACGGACGGTTAAAAGTAGCAATAAAACCTCAATAGCCATAAAACAGACAGTAACAAAAGATGAACAGCAATGGCTGGTGGATCCGTGGATATTGCTATTAAGCATGACCCTTATTGCACTGGGCATTATTATGGTCGGTTCTGCATCGGTATCTATAGCCGATCGGAATAACGGTGAACCCTTTTACTACCTGTACCGGCAGTTAACTGCAACAGGACTGGGTTTTGTTTCAGGTGCGCTGGTTCTGTTTACCCCCATAAAGTTCTGGCAGCAGAGCGGACCGCTGATTCTGTTTATCGGGCTGATCCTGCTGGTTGCGGTTTTAATACCGGGCGTGGGTCGGGAAATAAACGGCAGTGCCCGCTGGATCCCTCTGGGTGTGTTTAACCTGCAGGTTTCCGAGTTAATCAAGCTGGCTATGGTTATTTACCTGGCGGGTTATCTGGTCAGACATAATGAAAATGTTAAAAAAACCTTTAAGGGCTTTTTTATGCCTATGGTTGTTTTATCTTTTGTAGCCGTTTTGCTGCTTATGGAACCGGATCTGGGAGCAACGGTAGTAATTTCAGCAACAGCTCTGGGTATGCTGTTTCTGGGCGGGGTACGTTTATGGCAGTTTGTTATTTTAATTTTACTGATGGGGCTGGCTATGTATCTGCTGATAATCTTTGAACCCTATCGTATGGAACGCTTACAGTCCTTTATGAATCCCTGGGAAGATCCCTTTAACAGCGGTTTTCAGTTAACCCAGTCCCTGATTGCCTTTGGCCGGGGTGAAATGACCGGGGTAGGACTTGGCAATAGTATTCAGAAACTGTTTTACCTGCCTGAAGCGCATACCGACTTTTTATTTGCCGTGCTGGCCGAAGAGCTGGGCGGCATTGGGGCAATTACTGTTATCGCTTTATTTGCGGCGCTGGTTGTGCGTATTTTTGTCGTAGCCAGACAGGCTGATGCTGCCAATAAATTTTTTGAGGCTTATTTAATGTTCGGTATTGCCATCTGGATTGGGCTGCAGGCTTTTGTCAATATTGCAGTCAATATGGGCGTTCTGCCCACAAAAGGTCTGACCTTGCCCCTGATGAGTTATGGCGGCAGCAGTATGATGATTATGTGTGTAGCCATTGCCCTGGTATTAAGAGCAGAACATGAAACCCGTTTTAAATATCAGATGGGCAGTCAGTTCTGGAAGTTGTTCACTCGGGATAATAAAGCCGATAAGCAACAGGACTATCCAGATAAAGGAGTGGCAGTATGACACATACACAAACTCCTGTGGTTCTGGTTATGGCTGGTGGTACTGGTGGGCATATTTTCCCGGCACTGGCTGTTGCCGATGTTTTAAAACGGCATGGTGCTCAGATCCACTGGCTGGGAACGCATAAGGGTATGGAAGCCAGATTGATCCCGGAATATCACTACCCCATTCATTTTATTGAAATTGACGGTTTGCGGGGTAAAGGGATAAAGACACTGATTACTATGCCTTTTAAATTACTTAAAGCCCTGTGGCAGACCTTTGGTGTTTATCGGAAGATTAAACCGAATGTGGTACTGGGTATGGGTGGTTTTGTTACCGGCCCCGGGGGACTGATGGCCTGGATGCTGGCTAAACCCCTGGTGGTGCATGAGCAGAATGCCATAGCGGGACTGACCAATAAATTATTATACCGGCTGGCAAAAAAAGTATTTGCCGCCTTTCCGGGCGCTTTTAAAGCGGCACCCAAATTAACGGTTTGCGGTAATCCGGTACGTCAGGAAATTGTTGCTATTGAAGCACCTGAAACACGTTTACAACAGCACTGGCAACAGTATCCTGGGCAGTTAAATATTCTTGTGGTGGGCGGCAGCCTGGGAGCAATGGCTTTAAATAAAACCATTCCACAGGCTTTAGAGCTGATTGTGCAAAAGCAGATGCTTACACAGAGTGACTTTACATCCATTAAGGTTAAACACCAGTGCGGTGAAAAGCATCAGAGTGAAACTGAACAGGCTTATCAGCTATTAAGCGGGCCGGTTAATAAAAATATTGACTATGAGGTCATGCCTTTTATTAAAAATATGGCCGAGACCTATGCCTGGGCTGATGTCATTATCTGTCGGTCAGGTGCTTTAACCGTCAGTGAAATTGCCGCAGCCGGAATTGCATCCGTACTGGTGCCGTTTCCCTATGCTGTGGATGATCACCAGACTGCCAATGGGGCTTATCTGGCGGATCAGGATGCTGCTGTATTGATACAGCAGAGAGATCTGGATAAACAAAAACTGGCACAGCTACTGGCTGATTTAAGCCGGGAAAAAATAACCGCAATGTCGGTACAGGCAAGAAAACTATCCATTACCGATGCCGCCGAAGTGGTCGCACAGGAATGTCTGAGTCTGGCAGGATAATATTATGACAAATCATTATAACGAACAGGCCACAATAAATAACCATCCTGAATTAACTATGGGACGGATCAGGCATATCTATTTTATCGGTATTGGTGGTGCCGGTATGAGTGGTATTGCGGAAGTGATGCTGAATATGGGCTACCAGGTATCCGGTTCCGATTTGCAACTGTCCAAAGTGACAGAACGTTTGACTAAAGCGGGCGCTACTGTATATCAGGGACATAATGCCCATCAGGTTGAACAGGCCCATGTTATTGTAACTTCTACGGCTGTCAGTAAGGATAATCCGGAAGTGCTTCGTGCCAGGGAATTAAGAATACCAATTATTCCAAGAGCAGAAATGCTGGCAGAACTGATGCGCTTTCAGTTTGGTATCGCTATTGCCGGAACGCACGGTAAGACCACGACCACATCTCTGGTGGCCAGTGTGCTGGCAGAAGGCGGACTGGATCCGACATTTGTTATTGGCGGTAAGCTCAATAGTGCCGGTACCAATGCCAGGCTGGGCGGTAGTAAATACCTGGTGGCTGAAGCAGATGAAAGCGATGCATCGTTTTTACATTTGCAGCCCATGATGTCAGTGGTCACTAATATTGAAGCGGATCATATGGATACCTATGGCGGCGATTTTGAAAAACTGAAATCCACCTTTAATGAGTTTTTACACCAGCTGCCGTTTTATGGGCTGGCGGTATTGTGTATTGATGATCCTGTTGTGGCTGAACTGGTTGAGGATATTTCCAAGCCCGTTAAAACCTATGGTCTGGAAAATAAAGAGGCGGATGTCCGGGCCTTTGATATTGAACAGCAGTTTAACCGGACCTCGTTCAGGGTGTCCTGTAAAAACACCGATGGTCAGCATGATGAGTGGTTATCAATCACATTAAATATGCCCGGTCTGCATAACGTACAGAATGCCCTGGCTGCCATTGCCATTGCCGATGAACTGGGTGTAGAGAAACAGAAAATTGCTCAGGCCCTGGAAAAATTTGCAGGCATTGGCCGGCGTTTTCAAATGTATGGTGAGCTGGGTATCAATAATCAAAAAGCCATGCTGATTGATGATTATGGGCATCACCCAACAGAAGTTAATGCGACTATAGAGGCGATTAGAAAAGGCTGGCCGGATAAGCGTCTGGTGGTGCTGTTTCAGCCACATCGCTACAGCCGTACCCGGGATCTGTTTGAAGATTTTGTACATGCATTAAGTAAGGTTGATCAACTGATATTACTGGAGGTGTATTCAGCCGGAGAAGATACCATAACCGGTGCGGATTCCAGAGCTTTGAGCCGTTCTATCCGTAACCGGGGTAAGGTGGATCCCATTTTTGTAGAGGATCATAATGAGATAAACAGTGTATTGCAGGCCACTATACAGGACGGTGATATTTTACTGACCCTGGGTGCGGGTAATGTAGGGGCAATAGGAGCAGGTATTTATGAACGCTTTAAAAGTGAATAATACCCCGCAGATTGAAGCTACGCCATTGCAGCAGCAATTACTGTCAGCTGTGAACAATGGTCAGCTGCAGGGACAGTTAATCATAAATGAGCCCATGTCCCGATACACCACCTGGCGCGTGGGCGGTGAAGCTGAATGCTGCTATCAGCCAAAATCGGTAGAGGATCTGCAAAACCTGATGCAGTTAGTTCCCCAGTCGGTACCGGTTTACTGGATCGGTCTGGGCAGTAACTTATTGATCAGAGACGGCGGATTAAAAGGTCTGGTTATCAATACTAACGGTGTTTTGAATCAGATGAATATACAGTGCTACAGCGAGGGCAATGATAAATACTGCATTATCAATGCAGAAGCCGGCCTGGCCTGTGCCATATTTTCCCGTAAGGCGGCCTATAAGGGTTTAAACGGTGCGGAATTTTTATCCGGTATTCCAGGCACCATTGGCGGTGCGCTGGCCATGAATGCCGGAGCCTTTGGCGGTGAAACCTGGCGACAGGTGATCAGTGTCGATATGATTGATCGTAATGGTGTTATTCATCACAGAACACCCGATGAGTTTGATATTGCCTACCGTAAGGTCGCCCTGAAAAACAGCGGGCAGTTGGAATGGTTTGTACGGGGACAGTTTCGTTATGAGCAGGATCCACAGGCTCTGGAACAAAGCAAACAGCAGATTAAAAGTTTATTGCAGAAAAGGGCAGAAACTCAGCCTACCCGACAGGCGAATGCCGGCTCAGTATTTAAGAATCCTCAGGGGGATTACTCAGCTCGCCTGATAGAAGACTGCGGTTTAAAAGGCAGGCACATAGGTGGAGCGCAGGTTTCAGAAAAACATGCCAATTTTATTATCAATACTGGCCAGGCAACGGCTCAGGATATTGAAAGCCTGATCAGGCTGGTACAGGAACAGGTTTATAACAAACATATGATAACACTGGAAACTGAAGTGCATATTATGGGTGAAGAGCAGGTAAAACAGCCATGACACAGTCTGCAGCAGGTACAGAACAGTTTGGACGTGTGGCGGTATTAATGGGCGGTGATTCTGCCGAGCGGGAAGTTTCTCTGAAAAGCGGTCAGGCCGCACTTAATGCTCTGTTACGCAAAGGTGTGGATGCCTTTGAACTGGATGTGCATTTTAAACAGACAGAAAGCGGTGATATCTGTGAGCAGATAAAATATGCGGATTTTGATACGGCCTTTATTGCCCTGCATGGTCGCGGCGGTGAAGACGGTATTATTCAGGGCATACTGGAAGCTTTACAGATCCCCTATACCGGCTGTAATGTTCCAGCATCAGCCATTGCTATGGATAAACTGAGGACAAAATTATTATGGGCCGGTATCGGCCTGCCGACACCGGCTTTTGAGGTCATTAAGGCGGCTGAAATAAGCACTGAAAATGCAGCACTGATGTCGAGCCGTTTAAATACTATTGCGGATAAACTGGGTTTTCCGGTTATGGTTAAACCGGCCCATGAAGGTTCCAGTATCGGTATGAACAAGGCTGATAATATGGCTGAACTGACTCAGGCACTGAGTACTGCGGCCCAATATGATAGTGAGATTTTAGTTGAGCAATGGGTGGTTGGTCAGGAATTTACCGGTGCGGTTTTACATTCACAGGCATTGCCTTTGATCAGACTGGAAACGCCCAGAGATTTTTATGATTACCAGGCCAAATATCTCAGTGACGATACCCTATATCACTGCCCCTGTGGCCTGGATAAAGAACAGGAAGAGAAATATCAGTCACTGGTTCTGCAGGCCTTTGAATGTGTTGGAGCCAGCGGCTGGGGCAGGGTAGATTTTATGTGTGATGAACAGGGACAGCCCTGGCTGATTGAAATCAATACGGTTCCCGGACTGACCGATCATTCTCTGGTGCCCATGGCAGCCCGGCAAAATGGAATTGAATTTGATGAACTTATTTACAGGATATTGCAAACCTCTGCAAGACATGACTAATAAATGATGTCTGAGACTGATGCAAGCGATGTTATTTTAAGTAAAGGACAGATAATACTCAGGATCATAATGATTCTGCTGATGGTTGGACTGATAGCTGGCGCAGGTGTTTTTATAAACTGGTTATACAGTCCGGGGAATTTTCCCATCAGGAAAATTGAACTGGTCAATAAACTGGAGAATCAGGGCAGCAGAGAATTAAGGGAAGTATCTGCAGAGGCAATAAACGGCGGTTTTTTTAGTTTAAACGTTGAACAGTTTCGTACCCAACTGATGCAGAAACTGCCCTGGGTTAAATCGGTTTCGGTCAGAAAGGTCTGGCCTGATAAATTGTTAATATCAATTAAGGAACATAAACCTATGGTTCGCTGGCAGTCTGTAAACAGGGCTTTAAATAAAGGTAAAAAAAATGAGGATGCGCCTTATGCCTTGCTGAGTGATGAAGGACTAGTATTCAGGCCGAAATTAACCGCCAGGCAGCAGGCAGAATTTAACAAAATGGCTTTGTTAAAGGGGGCTAACGAATATGCAAAACAGATTATGCAGCATTGTTATATTATGAATAAATATTTGCAGAAAATTAATTTAACCATCAGCCAGTGCGGTATGAACGCCCGTCGTACCTGGCAGCTGCGTTTAACTAACGGTATCCGGGTGAAGCTGGGTAAAGAACAGATGCTGCCCAGACTGCAGCGTTTTATAAGCAGTTTAGACGGGGCGTTAAAAAATTATATCGATAGGATAGCTTATGCAGATTTACGCTATTCCAATGGTTTCAGCATTAAGTGGAAGCCTCAGCCGGAAGCAGATACAGATTCTTCTTCTGGTCTATCTAAAACAAAACAGGAATAACAGGGCATTATGACCAAACGAAATGATAAACGTTTAATTGTCGGGCTGGATATTGGTACATCCAAGATATCAGCTATTGTGGCTGAAGTCGGCAGTGATGGTGATATTGAAATTATCGGTATGGGCAAACATGCGGCCCGGGGCATGAAAAAAGGGGTTGTGGTTAACATTGAATCCACTATGCAGTCGATTAAACGGGCTATTGAAGAAGCTGAACTCATGGCCGGCTGTGAAATACATTCGGTGTTTGTCGGAGTAGCCGGCAGTCATATCAACAGCCTTAATTCCCACGGGATGGTCGCCATTCGTGATAAGGAAGTTACCACCGATGATCTGGAGCGGGTAATGGATGCGGCCCGCGCGGTGGCCATTCCAACGGATCAGAAAATCCTGCACGTCCTGCCCCAGCAGTTTTTAATTGATGATCAGGAAGGTATTCGAGAACCGGTGGGTATGTCAGGAGTACGCCTGGAAGTGGATGTGCATATGGTTACTGGCGCTGAAAGTGCGGTACAGAATATTGTTAAATGCATTCACCGCTGCGATCTGGAAGTGGATGATATTATTCTGGAACAACTGGCTTCCAGCTATTCGGTATTAACAGAAGATGAAAAAGAACTGGGTGTCTGCATGGTGGACATTGGTGGTGGTACAACCGATGTGGCCATTTATCAGAATGGTGCCATTAAACATACCCGGGTTTTTCCCGTTGCTGGGGATCAGGTGACTAATGATATTGCTGTGGCTCTGAGAACGCCGACCAAGTATGCTGAAGAAATCAAGATCAAACATGCCTGTGCACTGCGCCAGCTGACGAATCCGGAAGAAACCATTGAAGTACCCAGTGTGGGTGATCGCCCGCCGCGCAGACTGGCCCGGCAGGTACTGGCAGAAGTGGTTGAGCCGCGCTATGAAGAACTGTTTACGCTGATTAAAAATGAATTACAGCGCAGCGGTCTGGAAGAATTTTGTGCCTCCGGTGTGGTACTGACCGGGGGAAGTTCAAAAATGGAAGGGGCTGTGGAACTGGCAGAAGAAGTTTTTCATATGCCGGTACGCATTGGTGTACCTATGGAAATAGAAGGTCTGACCGATATGGTCAAGGATCCACGTTATGCAACTGGCGTGGGCCTGATCCTGTTCGGCAAGCAGAATCAGGAGCATGAAAACTTCGATTTCTCTGAAAGTAAAGGATTTTCGGCCATTCTGGCCAGAATGAAAAAATGGTTTCAGGGAAACTTTTAATCCAGGAAGTTTTGGTGTAACTCTTTTGGGGAGTAAGGATTTGGAACAGATGAGTCAGGGATGACTGGGATGTCTAAAGTGTGTGTTTAGATAATTATTTTTTAATTTTAAAAAGTTTTTACATTTTTCATTGGCTGCAAAATGTAAAGAAGGAGTAAGTTGAAATGTTTGAATTAATGGATACAACAAGTGATCGCGCTGTGATTAAAGTGATGGGTGTTGGCGGCGGCGGTGGTAATGCCGTTGAGCATATGGCCAACAGCAGTCTGGATGGGGTGGATTTTATCTGCGCTAATACCGATGCTCAGGCGCTGGCTAATTCATCTGCCCGTACTGTACTGCAAATTGGTAATGATATTACCAAGGGACTGGGTGCTGGTGCTAATCCTACTGTTGGCCGGGAAGCTGCAATTGAAGATCGTGACCGTATTATGGAAGCCATCGAAGGTACGGATATGCTGTTTATTACGGCCGGTATGGGGGGCGGTACCGGAACCGGTGCCGCACCTATTGTGGCAGAAATTGCCAAGGATATGGGAATTCTAACAGTAGCAGTTGTTACCAAGCCATTCCCCTGGGAAGGTCCTCGTCGAATGGGACAGGCAGAAGACGGTATTGGTGAATTGCGTGAATACGTAGATTCTCTAATTACTATTCCAAATGAAAAACTGCAGTCGGTTCTGGGTAAAGGAACTACCTTACTGGATGCCTTTAAGGAAGCCAATAATGTATTGCTTAACGCTGTTCAGGGAATTTCTGAACTGATCACCCGCCCCGGTCTGATCAATGTGGATTTTGCCGATGTACGTACCGTAATGTCAGAAATGGGCATGGCTATGATGGGTAGCGGCAGTGCAACCGGTGAAGCCCGTGCTACTGATGCGGCTGAGCGTGCAATTTCGAGTCCGCTGCTGGAAGACGTGGATCTGTCGGGTGCTAAAGGCATTCTGGTTAATGTTACAGCAGGCATGGATATGTCTATTGGTGAATTTGAGGAAGTGGGTAATTCCATTAAATCCTTTGCTGCTGATAATGCCACCGTTGTCGTAGGTACGGTAATTGATCCGGATATGAGTGGTGAAATGCGGGTAACTGTAGTCGCAACTGGAATCGGGGCTGCCCGTGCTGCAGAAGCAGACAAGCCGGAAATTAAACTGGTTAAGCCTGAACAACAACGGGCAGAGGCCATTCCTGGCATAGATAAAACTGCTATTGTGGATGAAGAGGTCGTGGTTGAGCAGCAAAAGGTAGCGGGCGGTGATTATCACCCAGGTGCTGAAAGTGAAGATCTGAAATACCTGGATATTCCGGCCTTTTTACGTCGCCAGAATGACTAGGTTTTAAATGCATTTTCACCGGGAGTGAACGAATTGTTGCAAATTGTGCCTAACTTGCAGGAAAGATGGGGAAATTATTCCGTTTATGAGAGTAATAGAAAGTATTGTTTCTCTAATATAGTAAGTTTGTGGGGCTTATGTTACAATCGGCCACTATATACCATAAAAATTAATCAGGAATCTGTAGATGATAAAACAACGTACGCTCAAGAATAGCATTAAAGCGACCGGTGTTGGTTTACATTCAGGGGAAAAAGTCTATCTGACACTCAGGCCTGCGCCTGTGAATACCGGGATTATCTTTCGGCGCGTGGATCTTGAAACGCCCATAGAAATACCTGCCCGGGCAGAATATGTGGGTGATACGACTTTATCCACAACCCTGGTTAAAGATGGTGTAAGAATTTCTACGGTGGAGCATTTATTGTCAGCTATGGCAGGTATGGGGATCGACAATGCCTATATCGATTTAAGCGCGTCTGAGGTACCCATTATGGATGGCAGTGCCGGCCCGTTTGTCTTTTTACTCCAGTCAGCGGGTATTGTAGAACAGTCAGCAGCCAAGCGCTTTATTCGTATTAAACGCAATGTCGTAATAGAAGAAGGTGATAAATGGGTGCGCTTTGAGCCCTATGAAGGCTTTAAAGTCTCCTTTATTATCGACTTTGAACATCCTGCTATATCGGGACGCTCCCAGTGTGCGGAGATGGACTTTTCATCCACCTCTTTTGTCCGGGAAGTCAGCCGTGCCAGAACCTTTGGCTTTATGAACCAGATTGAACAGCTCAGAGCTAATAACCTGGCTCTGGGTGGCAGTCTTAATAATGCCATTGTGATGGATGAGTACCGTATTCTTAATGAAGACGGTCTGCGTTATGAAGACGAGTTCGTTAAACACAAAATCCTGGACGCCATTGGTGATTTATATCTGCTGGGCAGCAGCCTGATTGGCGCCTTCAGCGGCCATAAAGCCGGTCATGCCCTAAATAACCGGATTTTACGCGAACTTCTGGCCGACGAATCAGCCTGGGAAGAAGTCATTTTTGAAGACGAATCCCAGGCTCCGATTTCTTATATGAAATCAGTGGTAGCGGTTTAAGAGCAGCGCTGCTCCCCCTACTGTGTCATTTCACACATCTATTCCGGGATAGAGGATGTTTTTCTGTAATATATTAGAATTTGATTATGGAAAAACGTACTCTGTTTATGGCAATTCTATCGGTGGTGCTCATTGGAGTACTGCTGTCACTGGCTTATTATAAAAACCAGCAGGCTAAATTTCAGCAGGTGCTGTTGCGGCTTACGGTGGATCAGAGCTGTGATCTGCAGAAATCCAACTGTACACTTAAATGGGCAGAGGGAGAAATCACTCTGTCGATTACCCCACGCCCAATTCCCCTGGTTAAACCCATTCAAATTGCTGTGCAGTTAAAAAGCCGGTCTGCATCTGAACCTGAAATTAAACAGGTTCAGGGGGTTACGGTAGACTTTAAGGGTACTACCATGAATATGGGGCCCAATAATGTCAAACTCACTGAATCTGCCCCTAATCTCTGGACAGGCTCAGGTATGTTGCCGGTCTGTATTAGAAACCAGATGGAATGGCAGGCGGATGTTTACCTGCAGACTAAGCAGGGAATTATTATTGCGCCCTTTATTTTTCTCACTCGCAAGCATTATTAATAACTCTACCACAAGTAAGTGATACCATGAAAAAGCTACTCCCCGTTGTTATTATTCTATTATTACTGGCCATCAGCTATGTGTTTTTTGTCTGGCAGCCCGGTGGCGATTCTGCAATGACCGGGCAGAACAATCATGCTCTGCCGGAGGGCGGTGATTTTACTCTTCAATCTGTACAGGGACCGGTATCCTTAAAAGACTTCAGGGGTAAGGTGGTGCTGGTTTATTTTGGTTATTCCATGTGCCCTGATATCTGTCCAACCAACCTGTCCATGATGGCTGGAGCGCTTGGCCAGTTAAGCAAGGAAGAACTGCAGCGGGTGCAGGGGCTGTTTATCAGTGTTGATCCTGAGAGAGATAGTGTGCAGCGTCTGGCAGAATATACCCAGTATTTTCATCCGGCCATTATGGGAATTACCGGTAAACCTGAAGTCATTGCTGAGCTGGCTAAACGTTATGGTGCGGCGTATAAAAAAGTCGTACTGGATTCTGCAACCAATTATGTCGTGGATCATTCTTCTGAAACCTATGTTATTGATCCGCAGGGCAAACTGGTAGAACGCCTGCCTCATGGTGCTTTACCTGAGCAAATACTGGCAACCATCAGAAAATATCTTTAAACAGAAGGAAAAAACCATGAAAAAACTCCCTTATATTATGTTCGCATTATTCAGTCTGTTGTTTTCCTCGCACCTGCAGGCAAACTCCCAGGCCAGTGATGATATTTCTATTATTGACCCCTATGTACGGGCAGTACCACCCGGACAGAAAATAAGTGCGGCATTTTTACAGCTGGATAATGCTTCGGATACTATGCAGAGTATAGTGTCGGCCAGCAGTCCGGCAGCTGAAGTAGTAGAGCTGCATACCCATATCCATGACAATGGTATGATGAAGATGCGCCGTATTAAAAAAATAGATATTCCGGCTAAAGGTCAAACCGTATTAAAACCGGGCGGTCTGCATATAATGTTAATTGATTTGAAAAATAATCTGAAACCAGGGCAGGAAGTATCCGTAACCCTGAAATTTTCTGACGGCAGTGAAAAAACCTTTAGTGCTCCGGTTAGAAAAATTCAGATGCCGGGTATGATGAAAAAAATGCAGCATTAACAAGTAGAGCATTCGGGCCTGTATTTTAATACAGGATTAAACAAGTATTGGGTTATAATATTTTCTGTTAAATTCTAATACTACAGAGAGCCCGATTCAAAATGAAAGCTATTTTTCGCAAACTGTTTTTCCCAGTACTAAATTATTTTGAATCGGGCAGTGAAACCTATATTTACAAAACCTCCCACCGTACCATTCTTATCTTTATAGGTATTCTATTTTCCGGGCTGGCTACGGCTGTGTTTTTTGTGGCACAGGGTAAAGATCTGGGCTATCTGCTGCCGGTGATTATTTTC
>Ga0256831_1000820_pt1 | contig 16496 bp, 17 predicted proteins | sample 132544metaG_FD_189087 | JGI IMG/M metagenome (GOLD analysis project Ga0256831, IMG submission 189087) | Hydrothermal vent microbial communities from Lau Basin, Pacific Ocean - 132-544 | ecosystem: Environmental > Aquatic > Marine > Hydrothermal vents | place: Pacific Ocean: Lau Basin | collected...
GAGGAAAGGATAGATGAGAGGATAGAGGAGAAGGTAAGAAGGGTGATAACTCCGAAGATAACTTCCCTGAAGGAGAGGATAGAGAGGGCTGAGAAGGGGCTTAAGAGTCTGGAAGAAGTTTTAGAGGAGCTGAAAGAGGAGATAAAGGCCCTTGCAACGGAAAGGAACGTTAGGGAGCTCAGAAGAAGGCTTGACGTGTTTGAGACCTACGTTGAGGATGCCTTAAGAGAGATGAGGGCGGAAATTAGGCTGGAGAGGTTCCAAAAAGGGCTGAAAGAAATTGAGAAAGAGCTCCCTGTATGCCTGGAGATTGTCGGAAGGAAGAAAAATGCATTTCTTGTCAGGGCAGAGAGCTCTCTGTTAAAGGAAAATCCCTTTACGGCCGAAGGACTGGAAAGGCTACTCAGGGAAAAGGGAGTGGAAGTTAAGGTGGTGGAAGAGGAAGGGATTTACAGAATTTCCATGTAAAAAGAGGGCGGGAAATTTCCCGCCCTTTCTCTCCGGTAGGAGGCAGGGGGTGCGAAGATTCTACTTTAAAACCTTTTCGGTAGCTTCCTTAAGGGCTTTCCCCGGTTTGAAAACAGGTGCAAGTTTAGGCGGCACTTTTATAACTTTCCCGGTCTTAGGATTCCTTGCAGTCCTTGCGGCTCTCTTTTTCATGAGGAAGGTTCCGAAACCTCTGAGGTAAACCTTTTCTCCCCCTTTAAGGGATTCTGTTACGACTTCCATGAAGGCGTTGAGGACTGCTTCTGTTTTTCTCTTTCCTACACCGGCCTTCTCTGCTACTCTTTTCACGAGCTCTTCCTTCGTCATGTTTCCCCTCCTTTAGAAAGTTAAAAGTCTAAATCCAGTTCCGATTCAATATCTCCTCTGTTCAGCTCCTGCTTAATCATTTCCAGCTTTTTCACTGAAACACCGAGGGAGTCCTTTCCCCTTTCGGCAAAAGAAAGAATCCTTTTTACTTTTTCATTTGTAAACTTCATGTCTTTCTTCCTGAAAAAGTAATACTCCTCTCCGCCAAAAATCAGACGGTACCCTCTAACAGGTTTCCCTAATTCCACTTCTACCGCAGAAAAGTTCTTCTCAGCATTCGGAAATAAAGCTCCAACGACGTTTAATACCGGAGAAAAAGCAAGCTCCCTGAATGAATCCTTGCTGAAAACAATCTTTGTTACCACTCCACCGTAGTTCAGAGATACCAAAAACAGGGCCATTTCCACAAGTTCAGCATCACGGCCCAGAATAAAGAGAGAATTCCTCTCTATTTCGGCCAGAACAGGAATCTCTCCAATCAGATAGTGTTTCTGCTCAACCCCATTCCCTAAAGGAATCAGCTCCCTTGAAAGAACCGTAGCCGTCCCCCTTATCTCTACCTTTGAAGGTTTCTCCACAACCCTGAATATAAGGTCTCCCGTCTTTATCATTTGGCCCTCTCAGTTAATCTTCAGCTCTTATTTTATTTTCACGCCGTCAGGTTGTCAAGTTTTTTTACTGTTCCAGCGTTAGTTCGGGGCCATTTTCGTTGTTTAAAGGCAAACTTTCTTTTTCTCTTGTTTTCTTGAACCATTCAAGGATTTCCTCTTCCTCTTCTTTCTTTTTCCTGCGGGAAGGCATAGGTGGTGCGGGAGAGAGAGGAAAGCGTGGAGATATTCCCGATAAAATGCTTCTGTATTCGTACTCTATTTCTTCCGTAAGAGCTTCGCATTCCCTGACTACCTTTCTGTACTCAGGCTTAGGCTCAAGAGAATCTGTAAAGAATTCGTCTATAAGCTGTTGGTACCTGAAAGCAGTTGCAGGAGTAATGAGGCGGTCCTCTGCTATTCCTAAAATTACCGTTTTTTTATCTGCGGGCAGTTCAAGTTCTTCAAAATCTGAAATGAGGTCGTCGGTGTATCCTTTTGAGGTTAAGGGCGGATGAGCGTAGACGTCGTAGGCTGTTTCGGGAGTAAAGTAGTCAACGTCTACCCGTGGATACTCTATGCTTCCTGCGTAGTAGAGAGACTGGAGACGGCTCTCTACTGTTTTAGCAGAGAGTCCTTTTTTCAGACCTTTTACAAGGGCGGTGAAGGTGTTTGTACCGTTCCTGGTTTTTATCGTTCCGCCCCGCCACTTCCTTACGCTGCCTACAACGGTAGCCTTCTGAATTGAAAACTTTTTAAGGCCAAACTTTTCCCTGAAAAACTTGGCGCTTTCTATGTTCAGTTTATCCAGCAGGGCAAACATTTTCATCTGAGAGTCTGAGTAGCACCTTCCTACCTTCATGTAGCCTTTTGAGGTAAAGGCCGTTCTTACGTTTGGAATTCCCTCTGAATCAAGGAAATTTCTGTAGACTGTAGCTATTTTTGTTCCCGTGTGGTCAAGGTCTGTACCGAGAAGCACTCCCTTTATTTTTCCGCTCCGGTACTGCTGCCTGATAAAGTCCATCACGTTTTTCGGCACGGAATACGATAGAGAACGTGAGTTAAATGTAATCCCCCTTGTCCCGTTGGTAGAAAGCAGAACAAAGTCCCCCGAAGGGGGGACGTGGGAACCTACAGTGCTTTCTGTTATGAGAGCATACATTACAGGTCAATCTCCTCAAGCTCAGATTCTACTTCCTTTATTTTCTCTTCGTTTACAGAGAGCTCTTTATCCTTGAGAAGTTCGTCGGCCTTGTAGAGGGCCTCAAGGAATTCCTCTCTGTTGTCAACGTCAAAAATACCTGTTTCTTCAAGGTTTTCAAGGAAAACTTCCTTGCCCTCTTTCGGGCCAAACTTCTTTGCATATTCAAGATATGCCTTTATTCCTGCGTAGGTCATTATCTCTTCAGGTTCCGTAATTCCCTTTTCCTCAAGCTCTTTCTTAAAAGAGTGAACGGTTATTGGATACCTGAGCCCCTCTGTAGCTACCATAAGATTGTAGAGGAGAGCTCCCTTTGCTTCAGGATACTGGAGTATCTCATCAAGAACAGAACCGAGCATGACGTCCTGCTTACCGCTTTTAACTGCTTCGTCTACTTTTGCGGCAAGCTCCTTCAGAGATTCCGGAGAGTAGTCAAAATCGGGATTGTAGGTTTTCTCTATGGCCTCTACAACGCTCAAAAAGTTTTCCCTTGCCTTAAAGAGAGATTCCCTGTCGGTGTAGTCGTCGGGAACGACAAGGTCTGCAAGTCCTTTCCCCTTAACCATTTCCGAAATAAGGTAGGCCTTCCTGTTAATTCTCCACGCTACCGTGCTGTAGGCGTTCTCGTAAACCTTTGCAAGGTCGTCGCTGTTCATCTCTCCGGATACCTTCTTCTTATAGTCAATGTAAGACTTAATCTGAGAGTAGTAGTACTCCTGCACCTTCTCATCGTAAGGATTGTCCGAAAGAGCAAGAGCAGCCGTAAAGAAAAGGAGTTCAGGCACTTCCATTTTCTCAGAAAGTTCCTCTACCCTGTCGGGAGTTTTCTCATAGGATTTAAGAACCTTCAGGGATTCTCTGAGGAGCTCTTCGGGTTTTTTTCCGACGTCTATCCCCTGCTTGCTCAAAAACTCTCCAAAGTCCTTAGGAAGGTACCAGAGAGCAGGTTTTCCGTCCTGCTTTGTTTTCTCCCAGAGCTTTTCCCGTATCTGGCCTAAGAGAGTTCCTTTTTTGGCGTAGGTAATCCCGGCAACAATCAGGGCGCTGGTTTCAGGCCCGTTGAGGTAAACGCTCTTCTCCGCATAAGACTTCTTCAGGTTAACGTTTGAAAGCGCTAGGTTTGTAGAAATGAAAGCCTTTGAGTTCATGAAATAGGGCTTGTCGTCTATCCTGTAAAGGCCGTTCTTCATCTCTTCCTTTGCTACCTTAATCCTCATCTCTACCTCCTTGATTAAAGTTCAGGTGAGCTGTCTTTTTCCAGTTTTTCGCTGAGCTTGCTTCCGAAAAGCTCAACGTTAACTTCCACGTCGTCTCCAAACAGAGCCTCAAGCTCTTCATCAACCTCTTCGTCAGCAGGCGGCTCCTCTATTCCTACCACTTCTTTAACTTCTTTCTTCTCTTCTGCCTTGTGCTCTACTTCCTCTGCCTTTTTCTCCTCTGCTACCTTCTCCTCTACTTTTTCCTCTACTTTCTCAACAGGTTTTTCTGCTTCCTGCGGTTTCTCAACAGGCTTCTCAGCAGGTTTCTCCTGAGTCTCCTGGGCGGGAGCTTCAGCTTCTACGTTGGTCCGTGTTTCTGCACGCAGTAAATTCTTGAATCCCTGTTTGATGTCCTCTGCTGCCCTTTCTACCTTGACTTCCTGGACTTCTTCCGGTTCGGGCTGGTTTTTCTTCCACTGCTGTATAACGGCGGAAACGTAGTTTTTCTTCATGAGGTCTTTAGGTGGGGTGAATTCAAGGGCATTTTTGATTTCCTCGTAGAGAATTCCGGCGTCTTTAAGTGCCTCTTGAGGAACAGAAAGCTCTTTGAGGTAAAGGGCGGCGTTGAGAGTATTGACGACGTATCTAACTGCAGAACGTGGATTGGCCTTAAAGAGGGTTTTGAGGAATTCTCTGTTAGCTTCAAGCTTTTCTCCGTTGTAGTGGTAGTATCCGTCCTTGCCCTTAAAGATAATTCCCGCTCCTATGAGCTGTTTAACAACGCTGGTAGGTTCCTCTTCTACGGCAAGGATTCTTCTGAGGTTAACAACCTTTTTCCGGCTCCTCTGCTCAAGGAAAGACTTAAAAGCAGAGTAGTAGCTATTTATGAACGGGTCGTTTTTAAGAATCTCCGCTACCTGCTTTCTGGCTTCTTCCTCTCCAATCTTCTTAATCTCCTCGTCGGTTTTGTGGATAACGTCGCTGAGAACGTCCCTTACGTACTTGATGAGGTCAACGTAGGTAGCCGCAGCTCCCTTATAGCGGCCGAAATCCCTTTCAAGCATGCCGAGTCCGGAAAATCCCTCAAAACCGTCAGAAAGCAGAGCTCTTATCTGCTTCCAGTGGTAGTCTCCGGTCATGAGGGCGTTGAGAACCTTCCATATCTTGTAGTCAAAGCTCATTGCATAGGCATCGCTTTTTATCTCCACGGGCTTGAGCTTCCCTTCGGGAGTCCTTATGAGAGCGCCAATAGGCTTTACGCTCTTCTGTACTCTCCACTCTCCCTCTACCTTGATAGGCCTCGGAATGGAAACAAGAGAAAGACTCTCTATTTTTCCAAAGTCCATGAGGGGAATTCCCGCTGCTACCTGAGTAGACCTTAAGAACCTCTTATCTCCAAGCTTTACCAGAAGGTCTTTAGGGTTAAAGAGAGGTTCCTCTTCAAGAAACTTCCTTACAACCTTTCCTTTCAGCTCAAAGGCCCTCTTCAGCGCTTTCTCAAAGGCTTTCCTGTCGTTCTGAGAAAGAGCAGAGGCCATGGATTCAAGCACTTTCTTAACTTCAGGATTGCTCACAAATCCTGCAAGCTCTTTCAGCTTCTTTGAAACTTTCTCTATTCTATCCCTGTTTTCAAAGAGCCTGAGCCTGAGACCCGTAGCGTAGTTGAGAGCCCTGAATTCGGGAACCCTGGAGTTTAAAGCCTTTGCTACGGCCGTTGAAGGAGAAAGCTTAACCCTTTCAGGAGAATAGAGGATAATAACGTTTCCTTCCCTGTCTGCTCCTACAAGTATTGAGTTGAGAGAAAACTTCTCTCCTCTGCTGAGCACCTCTTCCGTAGTTAAAGTAACGGGTTTTTTTACTCCGTCAAGGCCTTTTCGGGATACTTCGGCGTACACGGAAGGAAAGTTTGCTCTCCTTTCCCTCTGTTTCATTCCGGAGAAAACCCTTGCGGTTATTTCGTAGAGCCTGTTTAGCTCTTCAGGAGAAAGAGAGTCCTTACCTACTGCAGCCTTTATAAACTCCTTCTCTTCGGGTTCCAGCTCTTCCATTTCGTCAAGGATTCCGTCGCTGTCTAAGAGCTTCCAGTCGTCTACTACGGAATCAGGAGAAACTCCCTCTCCTACGGTGATTTCCTCAAGAGGTTTCCCTACTATCTCGTCAGATTCGGGAAGGTAGGAAAGCTCTCCTTCCTTTTCCTTATCGGGAATCCCTACTCCGACTACGTAGCTAACTCCGGGATAGGCAACGATAACGTCAAGGAACTTTTCTCCTTCTAAGGGAACCCTGTAGAGACTTACAACATCAACGGCACCTGTTACCTTTAAGTCCGCCGAAGATAGGTCAACCTCAACAGGTTCGCTCCCTCTGAGCGTGTTAGGAGAAAAGGGAAGGTCAATGTCTGTTTTGAGCTTTTCAAGAGGAACCTCGTAGGCTCCCTTCCCGCTTGCAACAATTACCTTTCCCATCTTTTACACTCCCTATAATGGTTTTGCCTTAAATTTAACACACGGTTTAACTTCCATGTGGCCTGTTAAAATACACTTAAAACGCAAGAAAGGAGAGCCTGCTTATGGACATTGAAGAAACGAAGAAACACCTTGACAGGCTCAGAAGGATAATTGAAAGCAACCAGCTCTCAGAAGAGGAGCTCTTCACTCTCTACCTGAAGGTTAAAAAGCTTTCCAGTACGATTACGGGAAATCCCCCCATTTCTCCCGAAGACGTCGTAACAGCCCTGAAAATCTACCTGAAGGAGCACTTTCCCGAATTCCTGGAATCCCTTGAAACAAAAGAAGATTTTTACCGGTTTTTTACCGACCTGATAAACAGACCACCCGAAATTAAAACAGTACTTGAGGATAACCAGAGATACTATCCGGAGATAACCAAAATCGGAGAAGAGAAATGAAAAAACTCCTACTGCACGCAGTAATTATTGGAACCGTAATAGGAGCGGCGGAGAGTTCCTACGCCCGTGAGTGCAGTGTTCCTGAGCTCTTCAAGGAGCTCGTAGCGATAAACAGGGCTTTAGCAGAAAGAGTTAAGAATCTGGAAGGCCGTGTAGATAAGCTGGAATTAGAGGTAAACAGGCTCAGGAGTGAGGTCAGGAAATCAGGAACGGAAGCAGAAAAAGAAAGACAGAGGGCGGTAAGGAAGAAGGGAGCTATATTTGAGGTAGCGGCGTACGGACACCTTACTCCGAAGGCCACGAAAGAGATGTGGAGAGTTATAGAGAAGCTCAGGTCAACAGGAATTCCTGCAAGCGTAAAGAGAACCAGGAAGTACGTTCTGATTCTTGCCTACGTTAAACCGGAGAAGGAAAAAACTCTGAAATTCCTCTATCCCGATGCCTTTAAACTGAGGAAGGTGGAGAATCCCGATGAGGTGTTTAAAAAACTTCCTGTTCTCAACAGTTACGAAGATTTGCTTTACTACCTTGCTACTGGGAGCGTTAGCGGGCAGCAGAGCGGATGAGCTGGAAAAGGCAATCAGCTACTGCAGAAAGCTCGGAGTAAGCGAAAGAGTAATGAGGAGCATAGCAGAAATAGAAGGATACAAGAAAAACGGAGTTCTCTATCCCTACATAATCAGAGTAAACAGCCCGTTCAGGATATTAGGCCTGAAGGAAGTTGCCCCTAACGTCTACGACTGCAGAAACGAAATGCTCTGCAGGTACGTGGCAGAGAAACTCGTCAGAGCAGGAGCAAAAAACATAGACCTCGGAGTGTTTCAGATAAACTACTACCACTACAGGGGAGACAAAAAAAGGCTCCTTGCCGATGCCTTTAACTACGCCAGAGAATACAGGCTTGCCTGCGAAATAGTAGCAGACCTTTTTAGAAAATACGGGAAAAACCTCTATGCCATAGGGAGATACCACTCTGCAAACCCCGAAAGGATGAGAAAGTATGCAGCAAGGTTCATCAGAGCATACAGGAAAATCAAAATCCAGTAGAAAAATCAGGGAATTTGAAATAAACGCAACTCCGTGGGCACTGATTCTGCCCGCAGAAGTAAAGGCTGAAGTCCTTGAAAACGGAGCGTACCGCTCTTTGAGAACCGGTCTTGAATTCAGGATAGAGGAGAGCTCCTATCAGAAGGTTCTCTGTCTCCTTTTCCCTGCACTAATCGTTCTGATAGGAGTGTACTCTGAAATAAAACTGGCCGTTTTTTCTCCGCCGACGGTTCTGCCCGCAGCAGTAGGAACGGGAATATCTCTGTTCAGACGAAAGGGGCGGGAGCTGCTTGGAAACTACTACTATCTTGCTGCTTTCGTTTTCGGAATCTTTCTTTTCTTCGTTAACAGGGAACACTTTGTTTCCTACGTACTCGGAAACGTTACGGGATACTTTGTAAGAATCCTCTACGACTACAGGAAAAAGCGCTTTTACAGAATTATTCCGTCCGATAAAAGCAGAAAGACGGCGGCATACTGCCTGATAGAAAAAGATTAGGCTACGGAGAAGGGAAAACTTCTCCGGGAGCCTCTTCTCCTTCTGCAGGCTCTCTTTTTTTGACCTCAAGGAAGTTGGAAGCGTAGTCTTTGTTTCCAAGTGCAGTAAAGAGCATCATTACTCCGGGAGTATACTTCTCTGCGCACGCTGCAAGTACCGCCTCTCCTAAAAGTACTGCCCCTTCAAGGGCGCTCATCTCTTCCTTCGGGTAGCGCTCTACAAACTTCGCCACTCTTTCCCTTGAAACAACAAACTGATTCCTGCTCTCTCCCTCTTTAGGAACAACCTTTACAGGGAAACTGTCCCCGAAAGTAAGGTAGATGTTGTTGTCCAAAACGTAGGCCACCAGCTCTTCTTTTCTTACAGTTCCAAGCTTTAAAAGTTCTTCCTTCTCTTTATCGGTAAAGTTCTGTATCAAATAGTTCTCCGGCATAGAGCTGGCTATCGCCCTTCTTACTTCCAGCTTTAGCCTTACCTGCTCTTCGTCCCTTGACGCCTCTTCCCTTTCCTTTTCTGCCTGCTTCAGCTTCCTCAAAAGCTCTTCCCTGCTGAATCCCTTTCTCAACGTTCACCCCTAAAAACGTTCTCAGCTTCTCAATGGCACGCCTGTAGCATCCCCGTGGATTCTTTATCCCCCTTCTGGCCATCTCTTTAAACGTTACTCCTTCCAGGTAGAGCAGAATAACCGCCCTCTCTTCGCTCCTCAGCCTGTTTACGGCCTTCAGCACCTGCTCAAATACCACCTTCTTTTCCACCATTTCCTCAACCGGCACCTCGTCGGGATTCTTCAGCGCCTCAATCAAAAACAGGTCCGTATCAGGAAGTGGCCTGGAGAGAGAAACCGTTGACACGTAGTCGTAGGGAGTCTTCCTATCCTTCCCCTGAAGGCTTACAGAAACACTCACAGTACACGCTCCTCTCCATACCGCCCTTGCAACCTTTTGACTTATCCAGTAGTGCGCAAAAGTCGTAAACTCCTGCCCCGAAAAAGGATTATACCTCTCAAGCGCCTTTATCATTCCTTCATAGCCGTCTGCAAAGTACTCGTACGGATTCTGCCTGTAATAGTTCGCACATATTGATACCACCAGCCTGTAGTATCCACGGGTTATTATCTCCCTCAGCTCCCTGCTCTCCCCTATCAGCTCCTCTATCTCTTCAGGCTCTACCTGCGGCAGAATGTAACCGTACTCCCGTCTAAATTCCTTTTCTACCCTATCAGAATACTCTCCCTGCCCGAATACTGCCAACCTTTCAAGCCCTTTCCTCAACCCCTCAGCTATTTCCACGCACTTTGAGTGCTCAAGCCTTACAAGACGGATGTAGGGAACAATCCCTAAAAACTCTCTCTTTACTGCGTGCAGTTTTTCAGGGCTGAAATTTTCTACCAGAGCGGAGTTCATCTCTATCAACTTTCCCAGTCCGTTTAGGAGTCTGTTTCTGACTTCCCGTCTGTTTGCAGCACTTCCGTTTACGAAGGGAAGGATAGTGTAGTGGCTCTTGGCCTCAGACAGGGCGTCTTTCATCTTTTTCCAGTAGGCGGGAGTCCTGATTACTATTCTTTCCAGTTTCCTTGACACAAGGTAGAACCTTCTAAAGAGATTCCTTTTTTCTTCCGGCGTAAGCTCACAGAAAAGCTCCTTTCCCGTCACCGAATCCCCCTTATCCGAAAAGAGAAATTAACTGCCCCTTCGTTTTCGGTTCGGTCCCCCTATCCTCTCCGAGAGCCTTTTTCATGCTCCTGTTCCAGTCCTTCGTTTCTGCGTAGCCCTTAAGAAGGAAGGTTATCTTTTCCCCCATTTTGTCCCTAAGCCGCTCAGGAATCACCCTTACGGTTATAAAAGCTCTCTCTCTGCCTACAACAACGGAAAACAGGGCTTCAGGAGATTTTACCTCTACAGTTTTTGGAACAAACAGAACCACTCTCCCTTTTTCTATCGCACCGGTTACAAGCATTCCCTCTCTTTCCCTGCTTACGGGCCCGAACATCTTAAGGTCCGAAATCAGGTGAACTTCAGATACGGCAAGTCCCGATTCTACCTTTTTCCCTAAAAGCTCCTCTACAGTCTCTTTTATGGCCCTTGCCCTGAATATTCCCGCTACCCTGAGCTCCTCATCACCCCTCTCAAGAACACTCCTGTAGGAATAGTAGTCGTCCCTTCCCGTTACTTCCCTGTAGGCAGAATATCCCTCTTTTAAAAGCACAAGCTTTCCCCTGAACTTTTCCCTTTCAGAAATCTCCTTAAAGTTGTAGACGGCCGAAACTTCTTCGTCCACGTCGCAGGAAAGGTAGTAAACAGCCACGGGAACTCCGTCCCTGTAGCTCATCCAGAGAGGAACTTCTTTCCCGAATTCGTCGCAGTTGAGATACGTCCTGTACTTCCCTTCCTTTTCTACAACTAAAGCTGTAAGCTTATAAACCTCAGTTATCGTATCAAGAGGAAGAAGGTCGTAGTCGTACTTCCCCCACGGGTTGACAGATACAGGTATTACCCCCTTTGTCATTCCAACAGGTCTCTGAAAAACCCTCTCAAGGGCTATCCTTACAGCATCCAGCGGAGTATCGGCAAACAGAGAAGGTCTGAACCTCTTTACCTCTCTGTAGTCGTCAAATATCACAACTTCCCTTTCAGAGGAAAGCGGAGACAGGTACTTTTCGTAGAGCGGATAGAGAGACTCATCGGGCATGTAGGCGAAAACGTCTCCCCTGTAGCGTGAGGACTGCAAACCGTTCACGGCCTTCACAAGGTTCTTTTCAGCAAGCTCAAGATTCGGCTTTAACGCCCACCCAGGAACTTTTCCCTTAAACTTTTCCTCTACCTTATTCCTGTAGCTTTCCTTAACCCTTTCTAAAGGCGGATTCTCAAGAAAAGGCTCAGCAACAAGAAACGGCAGTAGGAAAACTCTCCTTCCCGTTTTCCTATCCGTTGCTCCCATTATAAACGGCTTTGATACCCCCTTTAAAAGCTTTTCTCCTATTACGGCATCTACGTCCCTCTTCCCCTCAAACCGCTCCTTTACCCTCTTTAAAAATCCCGCTCCCATTACAAGACGCCCTTCCCTGTTTACACTCCCGTGTACGGGCAGAAGAATTATTGACCTTTCCCTCAAATTCTCACTAAGAGAATAGGGCCTCATAACTCTCTCCTTAAAAATCATCATCAAAATATACTTTCTCCCCTTTAAATTATAAACCCTTCTCCTTTCCATCTGCCACACGTTCCGTACTGTTTCACCTGCTCCCCTATTTCTGTACTCTCCTATTACAGAATGTCAACACAACATCAACTTCAGTCATGTCAAATATTAGTCATTTAATACCATACAGCACATTATTGGTGTTTTGTCAGAGCAACGTTGTGTTAGTTTTACCTTCCTGAGGCCAAACCTACATGGCTATCCATCAGTAAGCTTGAACCAGAAAGCTATTTTAATTGGCTCCAATCTGATACTGTATGACATTAGTCGTATGCTACATAATACTACGCATGCAAGACATGATTGAGCTACTTAAATAGCATAAACTACGGTGAAAATGCAGAAATCCTACTGTCGTATGTAAAGTAATGTATGATGCTCTACTGTAGAAGTAGTATCTTTAACTGCATGACATACTTGACATCTAAGTTAGGTGTGTCTATAATGACCTAATAAAACCGCTACATGGAGGGAGTCATGGCTGACACGAAAATACTTTACATCAGGCACAGCGGAATAGACAAAACAGTATTCAATCCGCTGTCGCCGAACAAGGTAGGGAAGAAGCTCCTGTTTGCAATGGAAGCCATACTGAAGGAGCTTTCACCTGAGCAGAGGGGAATGCTGCTGTACACCATAGGAAACCTGGAAGTAGACTCCTTTCAAGAGGCTGTAGCTCTTTTCAGGGCGATTGAGAACTTTCTTTCCCAGATTCCTGAGAAGCCGGTAGAGGTTCAGAAAGCTCAGGAAAGAACAGAGCCAAAAGAGGAATCAAAAGAAGCAGAACTATCTAAACCTCAGGCGGAATCCGGTGAGGGTGAAGGTTCTCAGGAAGGTCAAAAAACAGACGTAGAGGTTAAAATCGGCAACTTCAAATTTTAATTTCAGGGGGGTAGAAGATGGAAATACTGAAGTTTCCCAGCGTTTACAGGATGGCCAAAAAGGGAGAGATTCAGGACGGGTATTCGGTGAAGGTAGCCGGGAAGGACTACGTGGTAGGTGAAAGAGCCATTGAAGGTGGAGTCGGAATAAGGGACGTGGAATCTCTCGTTGAGAGCTATTCTTACCTTGTAGCAGAGGCAATGAAGAGGAGCTCTTTCAAGGTAGGAGCTGTTTCTGTTTCCCTGCCGGTAGAGGTTTTCAGGCTTGACGTACGGCAGGGAAGAGAAAGAATAAAGAGAATCTCCTCTCTTATCAGGGAACAGGTAGAGGGAGTGCTTTCTGTATCTGTTTTTCCTCAGTCTATAACCGGATTTGCCTACAGCGTCTACGTTGGAGAAGCTGAGAAAAAGCCTACTATCGTGATAGACGGCGGGTTTAACACGATAAACGTCTCTCTCATAGAACCGGACGGAGAGGACTACAGAGTGCCATTTGCAATATCTTTAATGGATGCAGGAGTAAGAAAGCTCCTCAACACTTACTTTAAGGACGCAATCAGGGAAATCTATCCCGACCTTCCGACGGACGAACAGCTCCTGAACCAGCTGTTCCTCAAAGGAAGGGCAAGAATAGGTGGAAAGGTAGTGAACGCGGAAGAGGCCGTAAGAGAGGCCAAGGAGAAGTACCTTGCCTCTTTCCTTCCGAAAGTGGAAAATGCTATCTCATCCAACGCCTTGTTTGTTGACTACGAACAGGTGCTTGTAATCGGCGGAATCAGCTACTACCTGGACAAGGAAGCAGTAGCCGATACCGACTTTGCAGAAGGCACAGAGGTGGTCATTCCTTCCGACAAGGGAGAATACTACAACGTTCTCGGTCAAAAGGTAATGGAGCCTGAATCTCTGGCTGTAGACGGTGGATTCGGACATACAAAGGTCTGCATTAGCCTGTAGCGGCACCTTCCCCTTCAATCCCTCCTTCCGATTCCCTTGGGGGCCCTTAAGGGCCCTCTCTTTTTGTAGAATCCTTCCCGTGGACGAGCTACTTTTCCTTTGCCTTTTTCAGATAGTTTTCGGAGATTATACGGGAAACCTGCACTCTCCATTCTACCTTTCGGCCTGCGGAATTTCTCTGTTTCTGTGGTGCGTCGGGTGGCTTTCCCTTGAAAAGAAATTTGAAAAGAGAACAGGGAAACCGGCTTCAGAAATTCCGTGGAGCCTGTTCTATAGGCTGGTTTCCCTGTTTGTGGTGGTTATCAGCGCCTATCAGTAGATAGGATACAGCTCTGAGTTAAGCTCAAAGTCGTCAAGTGCAGGCTTGTAGTCATCTCCGGAACTAAAGTGTTTGAGGTCAAAAGCCCTGTACTTTATCCCGTCAAGAAACGTAGGCTCCACAAGTCCGTTAACGGTTATTATCGTTAGCCCGAAAAAGTAAAAGTTGTCCGTTTCCATTCCTGACCTTTCAGAAATCAGGTACCGGTAGAACTCTTCCCTTTCCCTCGTGAGAGAATAGGGATTTATTCCGTCTATAACAAGCACGGGAATTTTCCTGTAAGCCCTGGTAAGGAGCGTAAGCACGTCCTCGTTCCTGAACTGGCCGAAAAGCTCTCCTTCAGCCGTGCAGAAAGCCCAGAACTTACGGTCCTCAAGCCTGTATCCCTCGCTCAGAAGTGATAGAACCAGATAGTAAGCCGTAAACGTCTTTCCTGCCCCCGGCGGTCCCGTTAAAACAACAGTCCTCGGCCTGAAATTCAGCACCGTCTTTATAAAAGGCTCTATTCTCTCCTTCCTTAAACTGCATCCTCTCTTCAGATAATTCCTGAACCCCTTTAACCTCGCCTTCCTTACAAGCAAGTCCATGTAAGAAGTCCTGCAGACCTTTAGTCCTTCTCTCTCCTCAGCTATTCCGCCCTCTATAACACGTTCCCTGAGCCCTTTCAGGAATTCGTTGTTGTCTATCCGCTTAATCATTGCTCCTCCCTGTTTCTGCCCGCAGAAAACTACTCAAAAACGTATATCTCGTCGTCTCCTTCGTTCCTTTTCAGGTGTTCAGTATCAATATTTTCCCTTTTCTGTTCTGAATCAACTCTGCCCTCTACCATTTTCAGGTCTTTTTCCAGCTCGTCTGTGTGTTCTGCTCCGTAGAACTTTGCCGATGAGTGAAGGAACCTGAGCTCTACCGTTCCTATAGGTCCGTTTCTCTGCTTGCCGATGATTAGCTCTACTTTTTCTTCTTCCTTTTTCGGCCGGTGAATAAAGAGTATCAGGTCGCTATCTTGTTCTAAAGCTCCGCTTTCTCTAAGGTCTGAAAGCTGAGGTCTCTTGTCTGCCCTCTGCTCTACCTGACGGGAAAGCTGAGAGAGCGCCACTACGGGAATTCTGAACTTTTTGGCTATCCTTTTAAGGGAGCGGGAAATTTCCGCAACCTGTTCCTGTCTTGAACCGCTGGTGGAGCTCCTCATAAGCTGAAGGTAGTCAACGAAAACTATGTCGGGCTTGTAGCCAAGCTTTTCCATTTTTTCAATTTCTACAGAGAGCTCTAAGGGAGAAACGTCGGTGCTGTCGGTGATGTAGAACTCCCTTGCCGATATTTCGTCCGCCGCAGTTATCAGGATTTCAAACTCCTCAGCAGTTAACCGGGCTCTCCTTATGCGGGAAAGTGGTATCAGAGTTTTCATTGATAAAAGCCTCATAAAAAGCTGTTCCTTGCTCATCTCAAGGGAAACAAAAAGCACCCTTTTTCCTATGTCGGCACAGTGCATCGCCATCTGCAGGGCCATTGCTGTCTTTCCTACGCTCGGCCTTGCCGCAAGGAGAATAAGCTCCTCTTCCCTGAATCCGCCGGTTAAACGGTTAAGGTCGTTAAAGGGAGTAGGAATCCCTTCAAGAGGTATTCCTTTCTGAGCCGCCTCAACCATAGGCTCAAGAACAGCCCTTGCCACGCAGGAAAGGTGTTCTATCTCTACCTCTTCCTCTTCTGAAAAAATCTTTATGAACTGTTCCTGAGCCTTCCTGTTTATTTCTTCAGGAGACAGTCCGGCCGTTACCAGCTCAGCAAGAGTTTTCCCCGTCTGATAAATCAGCCTGTACTTCCTCTTTCTCTTGAGCCTTTCTATGTAGCCCTTGAGGGCTTCTTCGTTCTCTACTCCGTACTCTATCCAGAAAAGTGCTTCATCGTCCAGCTTCTTTTCCTTGAACAGCCCGACAAGGTACTCCGTGCTGGCACTGATACCTTCCTTTACGACACCGGAATATATCCTGAACGCTTCTCTCCTCTTGTCCCTGAAGTCCTCTTCAGTAAGCTCCGCCACTATCATCGGCAGAGTCTCAGGCCTTAAAAGGCCCGTTCCTATAACTCCGTATTCGGCTTCCGTGTCGTAAAGATAGGAACTCAGCGAAACATCCTTCCCTTCCGTGCTCATGCTTCCTCCTATACAGCAGCAGTCCAGTCGTCTAGGGCAACAGTCGTTAAGTCCAGAGGTTTAACTCCGTTCCCTTCCCTCTCAAGAGGTACGTACCACGTCCCGTTGTCAAGAAGAACGGCCTTCCTTACTTTAACGTCCGAAGGGATAACTCCCTTCCGCCTCAGGAGCACTATCAGCCTGTCCGCCACTTCCCTTGCCTCAGAAACTTTTCCGATAATCTCTGCATCCTGCTTCAGGTTCATGTACTTTTTAACGTAGGGGGCATGGGTAATAACCGTAAGAACGTAAGTCCCGTCCTTCTTCCACAGCTCAGCCGGTAAAACCTTCCCGTCCTCAGTAAAGTAAAAGTAATCACCAATCCTTTCCTTCCCCGGATACTCCTCCCGCCAGCTCTCCATTCGCTTTTCGTCCACCACCATCTCTACCTCCTGTTGATTTTTTACATCTCAACTTATTACTTTCCTTTTCAACCTGCAAGGGCTCCCTTTTCTCCCTTTCAGAGTCTATCAAAGTCCCTTTTGTTAACTCAGGGAGCCGTCCGCACGCAGGATTCATCTCTCCTGACTCCTTGTGTTTCAACGGCTATCTCCTTTTTGTTAACTGAGAGAGCCACCAATAAATAGAAAATTACTAAGGGGAGTTAATGTTATTTTTTTTACTTTCTCTCCAGTTTTATATTTTTTTTTTAAATTGTCCTTTAAAGGTAAACTCAGGGAAAATAATAACTTTTTATTCCCT
>Ga0256831_1000821_pt1 | contig 16493 bp, 17 predicted proteins | sample 132544metaG_FD_189087 | JGI IMG/M metagenome (GOLD analysis project Ga0256831, IMG submission 189087) | Hydrothermal vent microbial communities from Lau Basin, Pacific Ocean - 132-544 | ecosystem: Environmental > Aquatic > Marine > Hydrothermal vents | place: Pacific Ocean: Lau Basin | collected...
TTTAAACCGAAGATTACCCGTCCTTTCAAGAGAAAGAACGAGTACTGGGTCAAGCTCATCCTGCCGGAAGGGGAGGAATACATTATGAAGTTTAAGACCCCCCTCGAGGCCGAGGATGCCATATACGGAATGCTGGACGACCTTCAGGTCTATGGGGGAAAGGTTAAGCTCAAACTCCGCGAAGGGAACGTCATAGAGAAGATAGAGGTTCTCGAACTCTACAAGCCCTCCGCGAAGGAACTCCTCAACGAGTACTTCACGGACTAATCTGATGTTCTTTTCTGTCTATTAGCGTTGGAAATATGACAAAAACCTATATATACTCCAGAGCACATATTTAACTCTTGGATAGTCCCGCGGTGGGTAAGGGTCAAATTCTCGGAGGTCGTGACGGTGGCAAGAAGGAAGAACAAGGAACTCATTGAACTAGCAATGGACATGGGCGGTGAAGAAGCCGTTGAGGTAATCAAGGCTCTGGAAAAGAAGAAGGAAGCCACTGACGAGGAGCTTGCGGAGATGACCGACATAAGGGTCAACACTGTGAGAAAGGTTCTCTACATGCTCTACGACCAGGGACTGGCGGAGTTCAAGCGCATCAGGGACAAGGAGACCGGCTGGTATTACTACTACTGGCACCTTGAGACCAAGCGGCTGCCGGAGATAATCAGGGCCAGGAAAATGGCGGAGCTTAAGAAGCTCAAGGAGATGCTCGAGGAGGAAACCAGCGAGATATACTACTGGTGCGGAACCGAAGGGCATCCGAAGCTCACCTTCGATGAGGCGATGGAATACGAGTTCCAGTGCCCGATATGCGGACAGATGCTAATGCAGTACGACAACACCGCCGTCGTTGAAGACCTCAAAAGGCGCATTGAAGAGCTTGAAATAGAGCTTGGGCTGAGGAAAAAGCCCAGGAAATCCGGCGGGAAATCCAAATCCAAAAAGAAAGAACCGAACTGAACGTTTGAATGGACTGATGAACTTCGGGGATGGTGAGAATGGAAGAAGTGGTTATTCTGGAGAAAGTTTACGGCGACAGGAGCGGTTTTCTTAAGCTCGACAGGAAGCTTAAGGCCCTCCTCGGTGATCTGGAAGTTGAGTGGAAGCTCTCTGCGGTTAAGAAGAACTGGGTCAAGGTATCCATCAGCGGGGAGGACGAGGAGATAAGCGCTAACCTCGTCCGCGAGGAGTTCGGCGAGGTTCCCTACAGCCTCAAGGCCGTTGAGGAGGGGAAGACCTACCGCGGAAGGTTCATCGACCTTGGAAAGGTCGGCTACGGGGCCTACGTCGACATCGGAATCTTCCGCCCGAGGCCTAAAGATGCTCTCCTGCCCCTCTACTACCTGAAGGAGACCTTCGGAGAGATGCCCGTTCGCGAGATGATAGCCAAGTTCGGCTGGGTTGACAACCTTCCCGTCGAGGTGGCCGTTACAAAAGTCGAGTTCGGGGCGAGGGAAGTCGAGCTGGCCTTCAGTAAAGATCAGCTGAAGCGCATCAAGCGCTGGCTCGAGGACGGCCACGACAAGCTCTTCATAGCCGGAACCGTCAGCGAGAACGTGGAGAAGGCCCTCATCCAGACCGGCCACGGCAGGGACGTCAAGAGGATTGAGGAGCTTGGGCTTATGGAAACCCTGCTCGTCCTCAAGAAGGGAACCCAAGCGCCGGGCATAATCAAGGAGATAGGACCCCACCTCAAGGGGACCGTCATCGGGGCCATCAAGTTCCGGGAGTGACCCTGTGGAGAAGCCGAACCGTCAGGGCAGCCAGGATCACGAAGTCGTAGGGGAACAGCGAGGGGACGAAGAAGGCCATGGGGATGTAGATAAGGGCCATCAGCAGGAGGAAGGCGGTCTGGCCTTTCATCCGCATTTTTTCGCCCCCATGGGCCGCGGCGTAGAAGGCGGTGGCAAGCATTAAACCGCCGTCCATGAGGAACCTTTCCAGGTGCTCCACAAAATCGGGATGGACGCTTCTGGGCAGGGATACCCCAAAGCCCACCGTTCTGTAAATTAAGAAAACGCCGAGGGCCGTTATCGTCAGGTAAGCGTAGTTCCGCAGGTGCCTCTTTGGAAAGGCGAGAACGAAGACCAGTGGGATTATGGAGAGGTAAGGGTTTATGGCAGCCGCCAGAAGCGTAAACGCCGAGAGGACGAGGGTCTGAAGGAATGCCTTCCACCACTCGGGGGAGAACGTGACGTTGCCTATTATTGCGAGGGCCACAACGAGCGAGGCGAGGCCGAGGGCACCTCCTCCGACGGAATCGAGGCCGAGCCTGAACATTGGGGCCACGAGCAGAAAACCCACGATGATGAACCCAAGGTCGCGCGCCCTCTTTGGGGCGAGATAGAAGGAGAAGGACACGATCAGAAGTATGAGAAGCCAGTGAATGAAAAGAATGTTCTCCTCAATGGGGGGGATAAAGCGGAATGCAAACCCCATGATGGCGCTCAGCGGTGAAGACGCCGTCCCCCCTACGGAGAATTCAAGGGCGTGGAGAAACACTCTCAGGAATGAGTCGGTAAAAGCCGCCCTCCACGAGGTGAGCGCCCACAGGACGTACAGTGAAACGGCTATCGCGTAGAAGCTTCCGGCATGGGTCCTATCTCCCCGGAGGGCGGTTAGGAACACCACAACCACGAGGAGGGACAGCCCGAGAAAAGCCACAACTGCGTCCCGCGTGGGGTTCCACACGTTCTGGAACGCCCGTTCGGTGAGGTATATGTTCTCCCCGGTCCCGGTTATGAAGACCGTTCCGTTCATCACGATTATCGAGGGATGGAGTGAGGCGCTCTCAGGGAGACCGGTTAGATTCCAAAGTTTTCTCATGAGGTCGTTGTCATGGACGTTTCCAACCAGAACAGGGGTTTCGTTCCCGCGCCGTTTGAGCGTGGAGAGCCTTGCATCAAGGTAATACGCCCAGGCACGCGCCCAGGTGTCGTTTCCAGCCACCACGTAAAACGTTGAGTCCGAAGAGAGAAAGGCCTGAAAGGCGGACTGATTGGGAAGATAGGTGAGCTGAGCCGCCGAAACGTGCGGGGCCAGCAGTAAAACCAGGAGCACCAGGAGGACGGCCGCCTTTCTCATGCTCTCCCTCGCCCGGAGTACCCAGAAGTGGTTAAAAAGTTAATGGAAGAACAGAAGGGGAGGGGAGGAAAACGTTATTACTCCGAGAGTAAAACACAAAAACGGTGGGATTATGCGACGCTCAGCGGTATTCCTTATCATCATAATGCTTCTCCCGCTCGTCAGCGGTCAGAACATCCACGTCTGGATAAGGGAATACGGCGTGGGAAAGAACGACATGGCCAACGCTGTGGCGGTGGCAGAAAACGGGGACGTGATAATAGCCGGCGCTGCATGGAGCTTCAGCTCGGGATACGATTTCTGGGTTCTGAGGCTCGACCCGGACGGCAACGTAAAGTGGCAGAGAACGTACGGCGGAAGCGACAGGGATGTTGCAAGGGCCGTTGCGGTGACAAAAAGCGGCGACGTGATAGTCGTGGGCGAGACCTCGAGCTTTGGAATGGGCTACTCGGACTTCTGGGTCCTCAAGCTCGATGGGAACGGGAACATAATATGGCAGAAAACCTACGGGAAAAACGGTCCGGACGTTGCCAAAGCCGTTGCTCTGGCGGAAAACGGGGACATAATAGTCGGCGGAACAAGCTCAAGCTTTGGGGCCGGGGACCAGGACTTCTGGATACTTAGACTGGATTCCAGGGGGAACGTAAAGTGGCAGAAAACCTACGGAGGCCCAGAAGACGATGACCTGTGCGGCGTGGCAGTGGCTTCAAACGGTGATATCATAGCGGCTGGAACGACCGAGAGCTTTGGAACGGGAAAAAGCGACTTCTGGGTCCTCAGACTAAACGGGGAGGGCAAAGTGGAGTGGCAGAGGGCCTACGGCGGAGTGACGGACGACATGTGCAGGGGGATGGTGCTGACCCCCGATGGGAACGTGGTTCTAGCTGGAGAAACAGTCACATACGGGGACTGGGCGGACGACGCCAGGGTGCTCCTGATAGACGGCAACGGGAACATGAGATGGCACAAACTGTACGGCGGAGGTTACAATGACGGTGCAAGCGGAGTGGCGGTAATGCCCTCGGGGAACATAGCAGTTGTGGGACACTACCAAGCGTCGGGTGAAAGGGGGGCCGAGGCAAAGCTCTGGCTCTTCATGCTGGCCCCCACCGGAAACTACGTGTGGAGCAAGGTTTTCAGGGGGATTACAGGCCATCCCGAAAGCGCTGTGACCTCGGCGCCCAATGGCGACGTGGTTGCCGTCGGCTATACCGAGAGCATCTGGGGAATTAGGCTGCCCCCCAGTGGAAGGCTACCGATGTGCCAGCTCTGCACGGACGTAGACATCCACACAGCGGATATACTCTTCAAGAGCATCCCAACGAACGCAAACGTGAAGGAGACCAAATCCATGGTCACGGACACGGACGTAAGGCCCAGCAGCATGACGATGGACGTCCTAAACACCCTCTACGGCCCGGGCATCTTAAACATCCGCTCAAACCCCCCGAGCGCGGGAGTCTACATCGATGGAGAATACGTAGGGGATACCCCCATCTCGGTCAGCGTGCTTCCGGGAGAGCACAGGGTGGAGGTTACCAAACCGGGATACTCAGACTACGTAAAGGATGTGAACATTAGTCCCCTGACTTCGGAAACACTGAACGCCTCCCTGGAGCCGGTGGAGGGGGTTCTACGCGTGAACTCTGAACCCTCGGGGGCAGAGGTCTACATAAACGGGGAGCACTCGGGGAAGACGCCGCTTTCAATCGAGCTGTCTCCCGGCAGGTACAACGTAACGCTGAAGAAAGAAGGATACAGGGAATACACAACGAGGGTTGAAGTGAAAGCAGGGGAGATAACTTCAATCAACGCCAAACTCGAAAAGAGGACCGAAACACAGGGGGCATCCGAGACGACGAACACCTCCACCCCCTCAAGCTCCAGCACAAGCACGACCTCAAAAAACACGACCGTGACATCAACACCAACAAAGACGACATCGACCTCCCAGCAGGTCAAGGGCACGAAGGAAACATCGGGAGAAGAAAAGAAATCCAAAGGGATCTGCGGACCGGCGCTACTGATGGCGCTCGCACTCCTGCCGGCACTGAGGAGGAAGGGCTAGCTCACTCCTCCTTCTCAGCCTCGGCTTTCTCTCCCTTCATTTCCTCAAGCTTCTTCACGAGCTTATCAACGATCTCCATGAAGGCCTTTGCCGACACGGTGTCCTCGTAGAGGACTATCGGAATGCCCGCGTCGCTCGCTTCCCTCGCCTTGAGGTCTATCGGAATCTCTCCGAGGAAGTCGACGCCCTCCTTCTCGGCGAGCTTCCTGCCGCCTCCCTTTCCAAAGATGTCTATCTCGTTGCCGCAGTGCGGGCAGATGAGGTAGCTCATGTTCTCCACTACCGCGACGTAGGGCACTTCCATCTTCTTCATCATGTTGACGGCCTTTCCGGTGTCGAGGAGCGCTACCTCCTGCGGGGTGGTGACTATCACTGCCGCGTCGAGCTGGAGGGTCTGGGTGACGGTGAGTATCTCGTCGCCGGTTCCGGGCGGGAAGTCGATTATCATGAAGTCAAGCTCGCCCCACTTGACGTCGCCGAGGAGCTGCTTTATTGCCTTCGTGACGAGGGCGCCGCGCCAGATGATGGGCTGGTCCTCAGGAACGAGGAAGCCCATGCTCATGACCTTTATCGGCGTGATCTGTCCCATAAAGTCGTTCATCGGCGGTATCATCTCGAACCTGCCGTCCTCCATCCTCTCGGCGAGAACGTCCGCCTTTTCAACCCCGAGCATCTTGGCGACGTTCGGGCCGTGTATGTCAGCATCCAAAACGCCGACGAAGTAGCCCTTCTTCGCGAGAGCCGCAGCAAGGTTAACGGCGACGGTGCTTTTCCCAACGCCGCCCTTTCCGCTTAGGACGGCCACCTTGTACTTCCACTTCGCCTGCTTTTCCTTTATCCTCTGCTCAAGGGGGTCAGCGCCCAGACCTCCAACGTTCAGGGTGGGAGCTTTGATCGTCATCTTTCAACACCTCCACCTAATCTCATGTGAGGAAACTTAAAAGCTTTGCCCAGATAATTGTCAGTGTTACACAAGTTTGGGTAAAAATTAGTGGGAAGAAAGCATCCCCACCGCCAGTCTTTTGACAGCCTCAACGTAGCCCTGCCAGTCCATCGCCTGGGCCGCCGCTGGATGGAAGACCCTCTCTATCAGCACCGGAGCGAAGATGCCGAGGGCGATAACGAGAATTGCTAAAACCACCCCAACGGTGTTGAAGGTCCAGACTTCCCCAACGTTCCATTTGTGCTCTCCGTGCTCTTCATGTCCGTGTCCGTGCCCCTCGCTTGGCTTCCCGCGCCAGAGGTAGATGAAGGCCTTGAAGTAGGCCCAGGCCGCTATGGCGCTCGTTATAACCACCACCGAGGCCAGCCATGGACTCACCTGCATCAAGGCGTCGAAGATGAGCATCTTCCCGAAGAAGACGTTGAGCGGTGGAACGCCAACGAGGCTGAGGACGGCTATTCCAAAGAGGAAGGTGTTTACGGGCATGGCCCTTCCTATCCCTGCCAGCTCCTCAATCCTGCTCGTCCCGGCGCGGTAGATGAAGGCCCCAACGGTGAAGAAGAGGAGCATCTTGGCTATGGCGTGGTTGACGAGGTGGAAATCCACCGCGATGAGGGCCAGCTGGGTTCCTACGCCGAGGGTCATGAAGAGGTAGCCCATGTGGAGTATGGTCGAGTAAGCTATCAGCCGCTTTACATCCCTCTGGACGAGCATCATAATCGAGCCGAGGAAGGCCGTTGCAGCCCCGAGGGCGAAGAAGACGAGCGAAAGCGTTCCATCAAAGGGGAGGCCGTGGAAGAGGGTGTAGAGATACCTCGCCAGAACGTAGATGCCGGCAGCCTCGATGAAGCCGCTCAGCACCGCTCCGACGGGAATTGGAGCGCCGGAGTAGGCACTCGGCAACCAGTAGTGGCCCGGGAAGATGGCGCTCTTGACTATCACCATCGAGATCGTAAGGGCAAAGAAGAGGGCTAAAGCGAGCGTTGGGTCTCCAAAGATCCTGGTCGTTACCGGGAAGCTTATCCCGTGGAACTTGGCACTTAAGTCGGCCATGTTGAGCGTTCCGAGGGAGGCGTAGACGAAGCCCAGGGCCAGGAAGTAGAGGCTCGTCGCGACGGCACCGCTGATGCCGTACTTGAAGGCGCCTTCGATGGCCTCGCTCCTCGTCCTGTAGAAGCCCACTATCGCGTATGCACTCGCCCCCATGACCTCGAACATGACGAAGACGTTGAAGGCATCGCCGGTCATGAAGACGCCGAGGTTTCCGGCCTCCAAACCCAGGAGGAAGGTGTAGAAGAACTCCAGGCCGTTCCACTCCGACAGATACTTGGCCGAGTAGATTCCAGCGAGGAGGAAACCGAGCGAAGCCGTGAGGACGAGTGTCGCCGAGAACCTGTCCACCTCGAAGACTATACCTATCGGGGCTATCCAGTTGCCAAAGGCGTAGACGAGGGGTTCGTTTGAGGAGTAAGCTTTGCCGAAGAGCCAGAGCGAGGCCAAGAAAGCCGTGGTGAGGGCAACTAATGCATAGCCTACGATGACCTTCCTGTTCTTCCGGGTTGCGATGGCTGTGAAGGGCAGGAAAAAGGCGAAGCCAAGCGGTATGATCGGGACGATTCCAACCTCCATGCTCTCACCTCAGTCGAATATTTTCTTCGCGTAGTCCTCGAAGTAGGAAACAACGTTCTCCTTCACTTCCCCCTCGTCGAGCGTTGAAACGTCTATCCAGTGGACGTAGAGCCACTTCCCGTCGTCGCTTATGTCGACCACTATCGTTCCCGGGGTGTTGGTTATCGAGTTGGCAACGAGAACCTTCCCGTAATCGCTCTTCACATCGAGCGGAATCCTTACTATGCCGGGGTTGGCTCGCAGAGTGAAGATTCTCTTCGCCACGTCGATGTGGGTCTTGGTCTCCTCGATGATGAAGTAGCGGAGGCCGTAGACTATCGCGTGGAACCACCTCCTCGGAGAGAAGAACTTGGACTCGTTCTTCACAAGCCAGTGGCCGACGAGGAATGAAACTATCAACGCCACTATCGATCCCGTTACGATGTCGTACTCACTCACCGAACCTGTGTAGAAGAGGTAAACGGCTAAGACTACAACGAAGGTAGCCGGCGAGAACCTCCCCAGCGGGTTCATTCTTCCTCACCCCCAACTATCTCGGCTATGTCCCTCGCATCAACCGTTCCGTGGAGGCGGTAGAACTGTATCGCGTAGGTGGTGAGGAGTATGTTCATTGCCATACCTATGACGACCGCGGTGAGAACCAGAGCCTGCGGCACCGGGTCAACCGCCCTGCTCAGGAACTCCTCAAAGGTTATGTGGCTCTCGTAGATGGGCGGGAAGACCGGGAAGACGAGGCGGTAGCCGATGAGTATGAACAGCATGTTTATGGCGTCACCCATGACGTTGAGCATGATTATCTTCTTGATCAGGTTAGAGCGCGTTGCCACCCCATAGATTCCCAGGAGTATCATGGCGAAGAGGGTGATGGTTATGTATGCCAACAGGAGGCTAATCATTCAGCTCCCTCCTGAGAACGTTTTTGAAGACCCACTCCGGAATTCCGAGGACGAGGAAGACAGTGAGAAAGCCGAAGGTGACGGCGGTGTACTCGCCAACGTCGAGGTTGAAGAGGCCCGCTTCTCCGGGCAGGAGGTTTATCTCAAGGATTTTGCCGCCGTAGAGGAAGACCGGAGCCAGAACCGTCGCCAGGATTAACGCCAGACCAACGGCGTAGGCTGAGACCGTGTGCCTGAGCGTTAGCCCCTTCCGTTCGAGCGTGAACTTGCTGAAGGCCGCGAAGAGGAGCAGAGCAGCGACCGCCATGGCCGAACCACCCTGGAAGCCGCCGCCGGGAGTCAGGTGACCGTGAAGGGCTATCGAGGCGGAGATGGCGATGATCATTACCACGACCAGCTTGGTCGTTGCACGCACTATGAGGTCCATTTTCCTGTGGGGCATCGTTGCCTCAAGCTCCCTCGCCTGCCTGAGCTGCTCCCCATCGAGGCGGAGGACGCTCAGGGCGCCCATTATGGCCAGGAAGAACACGAAGGTCTCGAAGAGCGTATCGAAGCCGCGGTAGTTCCAGACTATTGCCGTAACTACCTCCGGGCTGTGGCTGGTTAAGCCCTCGTGGGTGAAGGAGTGGCTTAAGTAAAACTCACCGAGGGGTCTAAGCTCAGCCCCACCGAGGCCGAGGACGTTTCTGGCAGTTAGGGCGTAGGCTATGAAGAGGAAGGCGAGCAGGAAGGAGACCGCAACTATTACGTCTCGCTTCATTCTCCCACCTCGTATCTCTCGGTCTTGCTTATCGCGAGGATAACGAGTGCTGTATAGGCTCCAACCGCTATGGCGAGGTACGCTAAAACTATGTCAGGCGCCGCTAGAATGTAGAAGCCCAGCGCGAAGAAAGTGGACTGGACGGAGCTTAGGGCCAAGGCCTTCAGCAGGTCGTGCTCCTTCATAGCTAAGTAGCTGAAGACGAAGCCGAAGGAAACGACTATGACGAGGATGAGGAGGTGAAGCTCTATCATCTTCCGACCCTCCTGAAGGAGAACTTAGGCTCTTCCTCCTCGCCGGGAACCTCCTCGTGCTCGCGGACGAGTTCGGCAACGTCGCTCCTCTTCGGCAGGTCTTCCTCCAGCTGGTCAACTACGAGCCTGGGCTTTTTGCCGACCTTTCCGAAGTATACAGCGGAGACGAGGGAGTGTGAACCGGTCGGGGCTATGAGGAGTATCAGGATTCCGACGGTGAAGGCTATGCCCGCCATGAAGAACCTCTGGCTTCCCAAGGGGTGGTAGACGAGGGCAACCAAACCTGCGCCAAAGACTGGTAGAGCGGCGCCTCCGATGGTCCCAACGGTAGCCGCGTGGCTCCTCATGTAGAAATCCGGAAATCGGAGCATCCCTATGGCCGCGATGAGGTCGTAAATCGCGCCAAGGAGGATAGCGATCGAGCCGATGATGAAGATGACCTCCTCTATCATACCTCCACCTCCCCGTAGAGGACGTACTTGGTGTAGTACAGGTCGAGCATGAAGGCCCAGAGGGCGAGGATTATGGCGCCGCTCGCGAGCATTATCGACTTGAAGTAGATGCCGAGAACCACCATAAAGGCAGCCATGTCGAAGGAGAGGCAGTCCACAGCTAAGATAATGTCCGCCGTTGTTGGCCCCCTGATCGCCCTTATTCCGTAGAGGATGAACGCTAAAGCGTAGATGACCGCCGAGAAGTACAGCACGTTGAGGAAGGCACTCTCAAAGTTCATGCAAACACCCCCAGGAGGACTATAAGCAAGGCCATCGCCACCGCAAAGCCGCCTATGAGCGCGTTCATGTCGAGATTCCTGCTTCTACCCCAGCGCGCGAGCCGCTCAACGGCCTTTATCAGCGGCATGAACATCGCCTCGTCGAGGTGCCTCACGGGGTAGTCAAACGCGTCGTCAACATCTCCTATGTCGGGTATCTCATGCCTCGGGACGACCTTTATCACGGGAAGGACGTAGCGGATGTAGGCCTTCCTGAACTCGTCGAGGAAGAAGCCGAAGGCCTCCCTGAGTATGTCTCCCGCATTGTAGAATATCAGGAGAAGCTCGCTGACCCTCTCGGTCGGAACCTTTCCAACCTTCCAGCCGGCTATTGGGGCGGCGACGAGGAGTGCCACCGCCAGTACAAAGGACGGGGAGGCGAAGAAGACCCCCGCGGGACTCTCCGGAATCGAGCCGCTTATCTCCTCGATGGCCGAGGCCAGCCAGGGGTGGAGGAGGAGCGGGAAGACGGCGACGGTGAAGCCCGCTATCGCGACGATTCCCGTGACGGTTCTTATCATGAGCGGTATCTCGTCCCTCTCGACCTCCCTCTTGCATAGCTCCCTGTTGAGGCGCCTTATCTGGAGTATCGAGGCCATCGGGAAGAGGCTGAGGAATGCCACCGTTAGCATCATGAGCCAGAGGAGGATGTCCTTCGACATGGCGATGCCCTCAAAGACCGGCCACTTGGAGACGAAGGCCGCTAACGGGGGAACACCGGCCATCGAAAAGACCGAGAGAGATATGAGGAGAGAAATCACGTGGCCCCTGAGGAGCTTTCTGATCGAGCATATGTTCGGTTCCTCGCCGTAGTGCTCTATCGCGCCGAGACCGAAGAAGACCGCGCTCTTGTAAAGGGCCTGGTAGAGGATGTGGAGGAGCGCTCCGATGAGGACTATCGTTCCCGCGGTTCCCCCGAGGACCATGGAAGCACCGAGGGCAAAGAAAGCGATTCCAACGTCCATAATGCTGTGGTGGGCGAACTTGCGTTTCATCCTTATCTCGCGGAAGGAGTAGAGCGTTGCGAAGGCCGAAACGGCCCCTAAGGTGGCTATAACGTATCCCACAGTTCTGGAGGCTGGCAGAACGAACTCGATCATCCTCAGGAGGCCGTAGAAGCCGAGACCCTCACCGGCGATGAAGACAGGAATGAATGGACTCGGGACCGAGCGGTACGCGCGGGCCACCCACGTGTGGAACGGGAAGACACCGGCCCTGACGAGGAAGGCCGAGAGGTAGAGGGCATACATCACCCAGAGGCCGACCGGGAGGTTCGCGAGGTTCTCTCTAAGCTCCCCAAAGGTCAGGGCGCCGGCAGAGTGGGCCAGGGAGGTCGCTATGAGGAGGGGGATTATGCCGAAGAGCTGGGTTAGGACGATGTACCTCCACGCGGCCTTCCTCGAGCCTTTCGTCTCGGAGGTGAGGATCAGAACGAAGGTGAAGACCGCGAAGAGTTCGTAGGCTAAAGTGAGCCTCTCAAGGTCGTCCGTGACGAGGAAGAGGAGGGCCGAGAGCAGGGCCATGTTGACGGAGAGGCCGAGGTAGCGCTCGTCCCCCCTCGCTCTGTAGTCGAGGAGGTAGAGCGAGAGGGCGAAGGTGAGGAAAGCTAAGAGCATCAGGAAGAGGGCCGAGAGCGGGTCGACGTCAACGCCGGTCGGCAGGAAGGGAAGTACCTCGCCCTTAAAGCCATCGATGCCGGCTATCGAGACGAGGAAGATGGGGACGGATGCGGAGAGCGTGAAGAGGTATCCCAACCTCCCGCCCTTAAAGAGGGAGACGAGGGCGCCCGTGAGGAGCAGGGCAAGTGAAAGCTCGAGGGCTATGAGCGGCTCCATCAGTGCCCACCTCCCAAGAGGGGAACGCCGAAGCCTATCTCGTGGACGAGCGGATAGGCCAGGTAGGGAACGATGAAGACGAGGATCAGGAGGAGCACGAGCGAGGCGGTTATGATTGGGTGGGTGTTAGCTTTTGCCACGCTCTTCTTTCCGAACACGTTCCTGGTTATCCACTTGACACCGACCCAGAGGAACACTGCTGAATCCGCCAAGACCATGAGGATTGGAAGCCACGCCACGGGGGTTACCTTGAGGGCATCCAGGCTGGTTAGAAGCTCCGCCTTGCTGAAGGCTATGGCCATCGGAGGGAGGCCCGCTAATCCAAGGAGCGCGACGCTCCAGGAGAGGGCATTAACTGGGAGAACCTCCTTGAGGCCGCTTATCTTCCTCAGGTCGAGGGTCCCGAGGGAGTAGGTGAAGCTTCCGGCGGTGAGGAAAGCCAATCCCTTGACGAAGGCGTGAGTTGTGAGCTGGAACATCGCTGCTTTGAGGCCCACTTCGAGGCCGAGAGCTGCAAAGGTCAGGCCGACGAACATTATCCCAGCTTCGGCAACCGTTGAATACGCCAGAAGCCTCTTGGCGTCGTTCTGCACGGGATAGTTGAGTATCGGGATGAGCAGGGTGAGCGAGACCATAACCGCCATGAAGTAGAAGACCCACGTTGGCAGTGGCCCGATGAACTGAAGCACTCTGGCGACCAGGTAAACGCCCATCTCGACCATCGCCGCGCCGTGGAGGAAGGCAGAAGCCGGAGTCGGGGCCTCCATAGCGTCCGGAATCCAGGAATAGGTCGGGAACTGGGCGCTCTTCGTGTAGCCCGCGATGAGGAGAGCTATGAAGAGCCAGGGCTTCACCGATGCCGAAACATGGGGGAGCGAGAAGAGGCTCAAATCATGGAGCTGGGTTATGCCGATGTATATCGCCGAATAGAAGCCGATCATCGCCCCGACGTTCGGGATTATGAAGGCCTTGAAGCCGGCCCTAACGCCCGCCTTCGTTCCGTAGTAGCTGACCACACCCCAGCAGGCAAGGCCCATAAGCTCGAAGAAGATGACGAGGCCGAGGAAGGTGGAGGAGTAGATGAAGCCGAGCGTTGCACCCTCGAAGAGCGTCATCCAAGCGTAGAAGAGACCGCGGCCCTTTCCAACCGGATGGCCGACGTTCCTCTCACTCATGTACTCCATTCCATAGAACATGAAGATGAAGCCGGCTAAGGCGACAACCGTTCCGATTAAAACGCTCATCGGGTCGATTATGATACCGTAGACCTCGCCGAGCCTCTCGGTTGTCATATACGCGATGTGAACTGTCTCGTGATCGTGGTGGAGCAGGTACTCGATTAAAACGCCGAACTGGAGGAGCATGGCGGTAAAGAAAGAGCCTAACATAACCGCGTCCGCTTTTCTCTCGTCGAGTTTGAACAGGAGCAAGCCGCCGAGCAGTGGAACCGTGAACGCGAGTGTAGCGAGAAGCCCTATCATCTCTCGCCCCCCTGAACCTAAACCCATTAGGTTGGTCTAACTACCCCTTTAAAGTTTTTCGGCGATTTCCGAAAGTCCTTTTAACGAATGTACAAATCTGTGAAACCCGATAGGCTAACCGCCGACTTTTTCGAACTTCGCGAAGACCCCCTCGAAGTACTCGTCGACGAGCGAGATAACGCTGGAGGAGTCAAAGGGGAGAGACCTGATGGATTCGTACGCCTCCTTCAAAAAGTTCCTCGCCGTTTCCATGGCCTCCCTGAAGACGCCCGCGTTGCTCATCCTCTCAAAGAGGTCGAGCAGGTTCTCCTCAGCAGGCTGGAGGAGGGTTCTCTGAACGATGGCGGAGCCGTAGCGTTCCGAGTAGAGTATGAGCGGGAGCGTCGTCTTCCCGTTGAGCAGATCCTTGAAGCGGTCCTTGCCTGTTCCCGGGAAGTAGTCAAGAACGTCGTCGACTATCTGAAAAGCCCTGCCGACGAGGGTTCCTGCCCTGTCAAGCTCACCCCAGAAGGGCTTCTCAAGGAAGTACGCTGGAAGTGCAAAGGAGGCCCCGAAGAGCCTTCCGGTCTTCCCGTCGATTATCCGGTAGTAGGTGCCGATGTCGAGGTGTATACTTCCCCTCACCGCTTCCTGCAGGATTTCGGCCTTCACCATGTCCTCAACGGCCTTGGCAACGTAGTCAACCATCTCGGCCCTCTTCGAGGCGATTATCCTCAGCGCCCTAACGAAGAGGAAGTCACCGCTGAGAACCGCCAGCTCAGGCCCCCACTGCATTGGAACGGTGGGACTGTTCCTCCTCTTCTCAGCGAGGTCTATCACGTCGTCGTGGACCAGGCTGGCGGTGTGGATGAGTTCAACGGCGGAGGCGAGGTCGAGGGCGTCTTCCTCATCGAGGCCGAGGCCCTTCGAAACCGCCAGGGCTATACGCGGCCTTATCCTCTTTCCCCCGCTCCGTATCATGTACTCCCCTATTTTCTTTGCGAGTTCTACGCTTCCCTCAAGGGCCTCTATGAGCTTTTCATCAAGAGATTCCACGTTTCTCCCCTCCGGTGAGAGCGAATCCAGAGACAAAGGCGAGTGCAACGAGTCCTATACCCAAGGAGGGCCTTCCGAGCGCTATTAAAGCAAGAGCAGGGAACTCGAAGCCCGTGAAAAGGAGGAAGTAGGAGATCCTCCCCTTTGAGTAGAGCATCGCGCTTATCCCATGGAAAGCCGTGAATACCAGGGCGCTGAGGAAGGCGTAGGTTAATCCCCCGGAGAACGAAACTGGGAGCTTTAGGATGAAGTTGGTGGCAACGAAGGTTCCTATCGCCAGGAAGACGTACTTGCCAACGCCGAAGCCGAGGCCGAGCGAGAGGCCGTCCCTGTTCCGGGAGAAGTAGTACTTCGAGCCTTCGACGGTTAGGGCCGTTAAGAGCGCCACCGTCAAGATCCCAGCGGTTCTGCCCATCCCGAGCGTGACGATTGAGTAGAACGGCAGGATTATCCCGAGGCCGAGGGCTATTCCAGCACCCATGACGAACTCCGCTATCTCAAGCCTTCGTTTCCAGTAGTAGAGCGCCCCGAGGGAGATGAGGGAGCCGAGCATCATGAGAAGCATTCCCGCCGGGTTGGGCCTCGCCTTGACGCCGAGTGCAATGCCAACAAGCTGGCCGTTTTTGTAGGCGAGAAGAACGGGGAAAGAACCTTTTTCGCAGTGAACCGTGTACTCGAACTTCTGAAGGTCCCCCTCGGTCGAGTTGGAGGTCAGCTCGTAGCCCTCCAGCTTCCCGTAGTTGTCGAGCGTGAAGTCTCTTATCTGGTGGAAATAATCCTCCGTGAACTGTGCCCTGAGTTCCTCGCTCATGTAAGGCTCTATCAGCGAGTAGTTGCCGGTGTTGAACGCCTCTATGAACTTCCCCATGAAAGCGTCTGGGTTCCCCGCCCGAACGTGCGGGGCCAAAAGGAGGAGTAAGAGGAGTGAAACGACCGCGGCTTTCCTCATGGCTTTCCCTCACACAGCTGGTTCAATGGCCTTAATGAGCTTTTCTGCCATGCCGTCTATGAGGGGAATCCTGTAAAGCTCGCCCCTCAGGGCCTTCCAGATGCCGAAGGCCGCGTAGGCAAGCCAGGCGTAGACCACGTACATGGCCGGCCCGAAGTGCGGGTACTCTGTGTTAACCGGCATGTGCCAAAGGGCCATGAAGGCGAGCCAGGCGAAGAAGCCCATGACGCTCGAGTAGGCGGCGTGCTTCCTCATGAACTCGCTCGAATCCTTCATCAGGAGTATCGGGATTCCGCCGACGAAGCCCATTATGTAGGCTATGAACGCATCGGTGAACCTTCCCAAATCCCTCACCCCCACGCTTTCAGTTCTCGTAACCGGCATCATCAATCACCTCCGCTATGGCCTCGCTAAGGAGAGGGTCGCGGTGGTTCAGTTTGGCCCGGTAATATTTCAGGCCGAGCCGATCCGCGACCTCTTTGTACTCCACATCGAGTTCGTAGAGCGTTTCAACGTTCTCCACGAGGAAGCTGAGCGGGTAAACGAGGACCTCTTTGACACCCTCCGATTTCAGCCTCTCTAAAACCTCTTGAACACCCGGGCCGAGCCATTCGCCCTTGCCAAAGCGGCTCTGGAAGGCTATCTCCCAGGGCAGGTCGAAGGCCTTCATCACCCTCTCCGCCAGCTCCCTGTGGCTCTTCTCATAGGGGTCGCCCTCGTCGATTACCCTCTTCGGCAGGCTGTGGACGCTGAGGATGACGTGAGGCTCTTCAAAGCCGCTCTCCTT
>Ga0256831_1000822_pt1 | contig 16450 bp, 3 predicted proteins | sample 132544metaG_FD_189087 | JGI IMG/M metagenome (GOLD analysis project Ga0256831, IMG submission 189087) | Hydrothermal vent microbial communities from Lau Basin, Pacific Ocean - 132-544 | ecosystem: Environmental > Aquatic > Marine > Hydrothermal vents | place: Pacific Ocean: Lau Basin | collected...
GCAAGATATTAAATTATAATCAAAATAACAATTATTTTATTAGTGTTTGCACGAAAACAGACACTATTTAGTGTTTGCACGAAATTGGACGATTTTTGCAGTTTTGATAATTATTATTTAGTTTTTGACTTTTTTTATAACGCTTTAAGGTCTTTGTTTCAGATATTTACAAAAAACACAAAAGATGGAGATAAGAATCAATTCACAATTTGATATGTTTTTTTGCAGACATTATTTATATTGCAACAAAATTAATAATTATGGGAGATAAAATAATGGAAAAAGATCAACAACAACTACTAGGACATCCGGTAGGATTATTTGTGCTGTTTTTTACTGAGATGTGGGAAAGGTTTAGCTATTATGGCATGAGGGCATTGCTTATTTTGTTTTTGATATCAAAAACGGTTGACGGAGGATGGGAATGGTCAAGAAAAGAAGCGACTACTCTTTTTGGGTGGTATGTGATGTTAGTATATTTATTGCCATTGTTAGGTGGGTGGATTGCGGACAATAAATGGGGGCATGTGAAAACTGTTATTGTTGGAGCTTCCATTATTACTTTGGGACATGCTTCTATTGCCTTGGCTGACTTACCCTTTAGTATGAATCTTGATTTTTTATTTTATTTTGGATTATTGTTTTTGGTCTTAGGTACAGGCTTATTTAAGCCAAATATGTCTTCGATTGTGGGTAAAATGTACGAAAAAAATAGTCCTAAAAAAGATGGAGCATATACCATTTTTTATATGGGGGTCAATTCAGGTGCGTTTATAGGCACATTATTAGTGGGTTGGATAGGTGAAAATTATAGTTGGAGTTTCGGCTTTGGTTTGGCAGGTGTTTTTATGCTCTTTGGACTATTGCAATTTGCTTTTGCAAGAAAAATATTTGGGGAATATGTCAACAGACCTCAGCCAAAAGTACATGAATTATCGGAGGAAGACCAGAAACTTATGATTCCATTTACAAAAATGGATAAAGTGAATGCATCGATTGGAGGATTTTTTGCTGTTTCTTGGATTGTTGACGGTCTGTATGCAGTCGTTACTCGTGGTAAACATTTTTTAGTTCAGGATTTATTGAAGTTCGATTCTTTTACAATTGGTATGTCAGAAATGTTTTTTATTCTATCTTTAGTAGTCTTTATCATTCTTGGAATCAGAAGAATAGGTAGATATGTTAAAATAGAAAGAGATCGTTTGATTACGATATTTGTTTTTGCTTTCTTCGTTATTTTCTTTTGGGCTAGTTTCGAGCAAGCAGGGACATCTATGACTATATTTGCCGAGTCCTATACCAATAGAGTATTAGATGGATCCGGAGTTATGATTTATAAGGTAGTAGATTTTATATTGTCGGTGACCCCTTTATTGATTCTAACTTGGGTGATTTTCAACTTAGCTTCCAAAATATTCAAGAAATATCCTCTCACGGTTATATTTACTACAATCAGTTTTATTATTATTTGGATATTGGTGATTTTTAGATTGAGGGACAAAATGCTTGGTACAAGTGTTGAAGTAGATACTACTTGGTTTCAGATTCTTAATCCATTTTTTATTATAACTTTAGCTCCGTTGTTTACTAAGCTTTGGGAAAAAGTAAAGTTGTCAGGTCCTCAAAAATTTGCGTTAGGTTTAGCTCTTTTGGCTAGCGGATTTGCTGTATTAGCTTTTGGTTCTATGGGGATTAAAAATGGTGCTATGACAGCATCGGTAAGTATGGTTTGGCTTATTTTGGCTTATCTCTTGCACACAATGGGTGAACTGTCAATATCCCCGGTAGGGCTATCATATGTTAGTAAATTAGCTCCTTCAAGAATGCTGGCATTTATTTTTGGTATTTGGTATGTTTTTACCGGTCTTGCAGGAAAATTGGCAGGAACGATGGCAGGTTATATGGATGATGTATCTAACGCTACTGGTATGTCAGGGTTTTTCTTGATATTCACATTAGTTCCTTTGACTGCTGCCTTGATATTGATTTTATTCAATAAGGTAATACGCAAAATGATGCATGGTATAGAGTAAAAAAATCACCTATATGGTCTGGATAAAAATTGCTATTTTAGTGCAGCGTACAAAAAATAAATAAGATGAACTTTGTAGTATCAGGTATAACAATGTGCCGTTAGGTACAATATATTGGAAAAGAAATTATTTTATTATTTCAAAAGCGCGTCGTAGGTACTAATAATTGAGACAAAAGGGAATTATTTGTCATTTTGGGAAAATAATCACTTAGTTTCTGATTGTTAATTGTCTATTGTGGTAAATGTGTAAATACCCTCTTATACATTGCGACAAATGTTAAAGTTTAAAATAAATCATATTAAATTATTATATATTATAAATAATTCATATATTTGCATATTGAAATGAGTAAATTATTGCTTATTTCAAACATTCCAAAATTTCTCAGTAAACATTAATGTGTAAAATACTATTAAGTTGATATTTGTTTATCAATTAAATATATATATTAATAAAACTCAATTAAGGTTAAAATGAGAAGATTAATTTTTATTAAAGGGAAGGATTATGTAAATCTGATGAGACGACAAATTATGATAAATTTGCTCGTTCTTTCAATTATTTTATTTATTAATTCAAATATTTTTGGTCAATGTGTACCAAATTCGAATGAAATTTCAGGAGTTGTATACAATGATTTGAATTTTGATGATTCAATTGATCCAACTGACGGAAAGCTTGAAGGTATTTCTGTTTATTTGTATGATGAACATCAACAGTTGGTAAGCGAATCTGTAACTGATGCGGATGGCAAATATGTTTTAACAGGTTTAGATGATGGCAAAGAGTATAGAGTCGAAATTAAAACTCCCGAAGGCTATTATCCTGCAAAAAACAATAAATTGAACAGGCTAGTCGAATCTCCAAAATGCATGGTGGATTTATTATTGCATGTTCCTGCACTTTATACAAGTCCGGAGCCGAATATCGCTATGACGATGTTTTACCAAGGAGATGATACTAAATATCCAACGGCTTCAACTATCTTTTCTTTAAGTTCCGATTTTAACGGTTTATCCACAAGAGAAAGCGTTGCTTTTAAATCAGAGATTGGTTCAGTTTGGGGCTTAGCTTTTAGTAGGACAACTCAACAATTATTTACTTCTGCATTTGTGAAGCAATATGTATATTTAGGTAAATCCGGATTTGGAGCGATTTATTCAAGCAAGAGGACAAAAACAGGTTGGAAAACTGGTTTGTTTGTGGATCTTGTGGCTCAAGGGATAAATATTGGGAATTTGGCTGTTACTGATGCTCATGATTGTGATTATGGTGCTCAGGTAGGAAAGATAGGAATTGGAGCGATTGCACTGTCTGAAAACGAAAAATATCTTTATGCAGTAAATATTTTTAAAAATGAATTGATAAAAATTCCTCTGGATAAGAGTAAATTTTCTGAAATTGAAGAGATACCTGTTCCTGACCCTTCATGTACAGGAGGCAAAAGGCATACTTTTGCTCTCAAGAGTTATAAAGGTAAATTCTATGTAGGGGTTACTTGTGGAGCTGAGTTTACAAAAGAGGAGGCTGACAGCAAGGTGTTTGTATACGAATATAATCCTGTAACAGGAGATTTCTCAGAAATATTTAGCACGAATTATTCAAAGGGGTACTTCCATGATGTTCAGCCATTTGATGTAGATCCTCAACAATGGATTACAGATATTGATTTTACAGATGAAGGAAATATGATTATTGCACTTAATGATAGAGTAGGGCAACGATATTGTAAGTTTTATCCTGCAAAGCCAGAAGCAAATGCCAGATTGGATACACAAAACGGGGATGTATTATTGGTATGGAATAATGGAGGACAATGGGAATTGGAGAATAATGGGAAAGCTGGAATTTTTCATGGTACTGGAATTGGAAATGGGGAAGGTCCCGGAGGTGGGGAATTTTTTGGGATGGATTTTTGGCCAAAGAATCCGGGATTGCATCCTGAGACAGCAACCGGGAGTATATTGGTACTTGAGGGGACAGGTGAAGTAATTGTGCCGGTTTATGATCCAGAACAAGACGCTTATTCCGGTGGTATAAAAAGATTTGATACAGGAAATGGGAAGCAAACTGCTGTATATTCTGTATACTCACATAAGACATATCCCCAAATGGGAAAAGCGTCTCCTTTTGGTGATGTAGATGCCATATATGATCCGCTACCTGTTGAGATTGGTGATGTGGTTTGGTTTGACAAAGATAATGACGGAGTCCAAGATCCGGGTGAAAAAGGAATTTCGGGTTTAAGCCTTGCTTTATATGACGATAAATGTAATAAGGTAGGAGTAACTACAACAGATTCAAACGGAAATTATCTATTTAATGAGAATAATGTAGATTTGGATGGAGATGGTAGTTTTGAAGGTGTTGATATATTGAGTAAATATTATGTCGTAATAGATGATGGCGGTTTTGCAAATGACAGATTGGATAAAAATGGTAAGATATACTATTTGACTATTTTGAATAAAGGGTTTGGTACAAATAAAGATGAAAATGATAATGATGGAATGATAGCGCGAAATATCTGTCAAGAGTTTAATGGAAAACCATTTGTAGAAGTTAATGTTGCAGGCTCAGGTCAGAATAGATATGATGTAGATTTTGGTTTTTCTGAGGTCAAAATATTTGATTTAGCATTAAGGAAAACTGTTGTTAATGATAAGACTTTTCATTATGGTGATGATGTATTATTTAAGATAACAGTATTCAATCAAGGTACTGTAGATGCTCATGATATAGTAGTGACAGACTATATCAACAAAGGATATGATGTCAGTCCTGATGAGAATTTGCAATGGGTGTTAGATGGCGGTTTTGCAAGGTATACCTATTCATCTGCATTAAAGCCTGGCGCTAGTTTTGACGTATATATAAAGATGACAGTTAAAAGTGATGCGACATTAGAAGATTTGGTTAATCTAGCGGAAATAAGTTCAGCTAAAAATCCTGAAGGCTTACCGGGGAATGATGTTGATTCTACTCCTGACGAGGACGAAAACAATGATATGGGTGGAGTTCCATATTTTGAAGGAAATAATTCAGTTATTATTACAGATAATCTTATTGATGATGACGGTATCATTGACGAAGATGATCAAGATCCGGCTATGATAAAGATATTAGATCTGGCTTTACAGAAAATTGTGGTTGGAACAAGACCGGCTTTCGTGATTGGTGATACTGTTACATTTAAGTTCAATGTATTTAATCAAGGTACTGTTATCGCCACGAAATTCAATATTGTAGATTATTTGAATGAAGATTTGATATTTATCCCAAGTTTAAACACAGGATGGTCTTTGAATGCAGAAGGTCTTCCTGTCTATTCAGTCGATGAGGAATTACCTCCTTATGAGAATAAATCAATTTTAATAAAACTTATTATAAGCGATAAAGCTAATGTGAATGAGATATTGAATTACGGGGAAATTAGTAAAGTTGAGACAAAAAATGAAAATAATCCTAAAGATTATGATTCAGTTCCAAACATGGTTAAAGATGATGATGCAGGAGCTAAAGTAGGGACTAGTACAGATAATCAAATAAATTCCTCTCCTTTGTCAGCGATAGCCGATGAAGATGATCAGGATGTTGCCGCTATTACTATCTACAATTATGATTTAGCTTTAACAAAAAAAGCATTGAATCACAATATAGAACAAGGTGATGACGCTACATTTGAAATTGAAGTATTTAATCAAGGAATCATTACTGCTGATAAAATAACCATAGTAGATTATTTGGATAATGGGTTTGTGTTAAATGATTCAAGTTGGAGTTATAGTACAGGTTTCACTTCCAAAGCTGAGATAATACTTTCAGTTGCTAATGGTTTATTGCCTGCAACGGGTTTGTTACCAAATAGTTCAGTTAAGGTTAATATTACTTTAAATCTTGCAAGTTTGGCTGATGGAGTTAACTTCTTAACTAATGTTGCTGAAATAAAATCTTCTTATGACATTGCGGGAAATAATTTGGGAATTTACGACAAGGACTCTACTCCTGATGATATAAAAGATAATGATAAGAGAGGTGCGGATAATCAGTTGGATGGAGATGGCTCAGTTGATGAAGACGATCATGATTGGGCTTCGATATTTGTTCGTTCATCTGTAATAGCTGATCCTTGTGTATGTCTTCACAACGCAACAAATGAAGAGGATGGGCAGTTTGCTGTAGAGATCACAATAATTTCTCCTTCCGGAGAAAATTGGAAAATTGATTCACTTGTTAATTTCTATGATATTGCAAGCCCACCACCACCACCTGCACCAATATTATATACTGTTGGTACACCAATGACTGAATCTATTGATGACCCAAGTCCCGGATTAAGTACTTATACGATAAATGGAGTGCAGATTGATGATATACCTTATTATGTGAGATTTGTCAATGATTTGGGAGATAAGAAATTTATTGATATGACAACCGGTTACTGTAGTTATGATAATATCGGTATTTCCGGAGCAACAGGGACATGTAAAAATAATACAGAGAAATATAAGATAACAAATTTTGATCCTACAGCAACCTATACATGGACTCTTCCGGGTGGAGGTGGAACATTCGATGGTTCAAATGTAGGTTATAATGTCACTATAGATTGGGGAAATACAAATGGAGTGTATGATTTGGTGATTACTCCTACAGGAGGCACAAGCTGTGTGGCACCTAAAGTTCTTAAGGTTAAAGTTGGTAATTCAAGTGGAGCATTATCCGTGGAGGATTATATCTTGGGAAGTGTGGATTCAAATTGTGAATTGGAAGTGACTCCTGAGTCTATTATATCTACTCCTGTCGATCCTACAACTCCTTTTGATGTTGTATTAATAGCACCGGATGGGACTATGTTGCCAACCAATGTTATTACTTCCGATTATATAGGCATGGATATAATGGTCAAACTTATAGATCAATGTAGTGGGCAGCAAGCGATGACGGTTATCAAAGCAATAGATAAGCAAAAGCCTGAATTGACTTGTACAGACGTGGAAGTGGAATGTGATGATATGACAAATTTCAAAGGTCCTGATGTAACAGATAATTGCGATTCTGATCCGGAAGTGTCATTCACAAATGAAGTAGTGGATATGCAAGATTGTGTATCTCCTTATACCAAAATTATCACTAGAACATATGTGGCAACAGATAAATGGGGAAATCAGTCAAAAGAATGTGTACAGCATATCAGTGTAAAGAGATTAAATAAAGCTGATGTGGTATTCCCTCAGAATTATCTTGTGTCTGATAATTCAGCATTGACTTGTAATGCTTTTGAAACTGATGCCAAAGGTAATCCTAGCCCAAGTGTTACAGGTACTCCTCATTATCATGGGAGAGATTTGTTTACGATTTGTTCAAATAATTTCTGTGAGACGACTGTTGGATATAATGATTTTGTTGTGAGTGATGATGGCTGTGTAAAAAAGATATTAAGGACATGGCATGTTTTGGAAAACTGTGAGAACATTACTCCTTTTAACTTTATTACTAATGTTCAGACTATTGAGATATTTGACAGAATTCCACCAACCCTTGTTGCCCCTGATAATTTTACAGTGACAACAGATGGATGGAAATGCTCGTCAACTGTTGATTTGCCTGCTTTGGAGATAACAGATAACTGTTCAAATGAATTTACTGTAAATGTGTTTTATCCCGGTGGCAGTTTGTTGAACTCTAATGGCGGAAAAGTGGTATTGCCTGTTGGAAAAAATACAATTAATTATAAAGTATACGATAAGTGTGGAAATTTAAGCGAGGTTGATTTAGTAGTTACAGTAGTCGACGTTACACCACCAGTGGCTATTTGTCAAACAAATACAATTGTATCACTATCCAGTGGTGGAGAAGCTGACGTATCAGCATCTTCATTTAATTCAGGTAGTTACGATGATTGTGGACTTAAGGAATTTGAAGTAAGGAGAATGTTTGGTGATGATTTTGAAAAGAAAGTACATTTTAGTTGTGATGATTTGGATAGTACAGATATAATGGTTGTCTTGAAAGCCATAGATATTCATGACAATGTGAATACTTGTATGGTGACTGTAAATATTCAACATAAATATCCTCCGACAATTACTTGTCCTGATAATATACATGTGGAATGCGATTATCCATATGAGCAAGATAGTTTACCAAAATATTTTGGTATGGCTGAAGGATTTGATGTTTGTGGTGTAAATGTAGTGGAAGATGATCCGTATTTCAGCATAAGTCAATGTGGTGAAGGTTATATTAGAAGGCATTTTACAGCTACAGGTAGGGGTGGTCTCACAGCTAGCTGTTACCAAAATATTTACTTTAAAAATAGTCATCCATTTAGTATTGATGATATTACTTGGCCTCAAGCTGAATATACATCGAGTGAATGTGGGGTAGAAAATTTATCTCCTGATGTGACAGGTCGTCCTGTATTGAATGAAGATCAATGCGATATAATCTCAATGAATTATAATGATAAAACATTTTTTGGTATTCAAGGTGATGCTTGCTATACTATAGTAAGGACGTGGAATGTATTGGATGCATGTCAAAAAGTGGGAGGAGAATTTAAAAAATGGCATTTTGATCAATTGATTCATGTAATCAATACTGTAGATCCTACTATTCAAGTTGGAGCGGATGTTGATACTTGTACTTATGATAATAATTGTAAATCAGGATTTGTGGATTTGGAAGCATTTGGAGAAGATGATTGTACTGCCGGTGATGATTTGCAATGGACATATTATCTAGATTTGTATAATGACGGAATCGTAGATGACACCGTTCATCAAGTAGGGCATAAAGCTATTGCTAGTGGAGAATATCCAATAGGGAATCATAGTATTTTGTGGAGAGTAGAGGATAGATGTGGAAATAGTGTTGCAAAATCTCAATTGTTTACTATCAAAAACTGTAAGAAACCTACTGCGATTTGTAAAGATAAATTGATTGTTGAATTAGGACCGGAATTGGTAGATGGAGATACAACCGGAGTAGCAGATGTTTTGGCAGAATTATTTGATAACCATTCATTCCATTCATGTGGTTCACCATTGAAATTCAGTTATTCTTTGGATGTAAATGATACAATTCTCGATTTAGATTGCTCTTGGTTAAGCAAATCACTTTACGATATAAATATTTTCGTAACAGATACATTTGGAAATTATGATTATTGTACAACTCACCTAGAGGTTCAGGATAATTTTTATATCTGTAATCCTTTGGATAGATGTATTACTTATCCTTCGGATTCAGTAGTCATTGAAGCGTGTAATCCTGATTTGGATCCCGGTGATGGTTTGGTAGATAGTCTTACTGTTGATAATAAATGTGGTTGTGATACATTTGATATTTCATATTCAGATGTTGCTTTGGATGAAAATGAAAATATATGTGGAGGAATAGAAAGAACCTGGACAGTTGACTTTGGTTGCGCTGATCTTGATACAACAGTATATTATACTCAAAAAATTATTGTTAAAAATGCAGATGCACCGGTTTTGACTTGTGGTGATGATGTCACAGTGAATATTACAGACGATACCAAGTGTGAAGCTTATGCCAGTATTTCGATTCCAACATATGATGCTACTTGTAATACAGGTGTTGTTGTAACTCACAATTCTGTTTATGCAGACCATCAAGGAATAGATGCTAGCGGTACATATCCCGGAGGAGTAACAACAGTTACTTTCACTTTGACAGATGATTGTGGCAATACTTCACAATGTGATTTGGATGTAACTATCAATGATCCTTATGCACCTATTTGTGTGCCTAATGATACAATTGTTGCTTTGGATGCAAATGGAAATGTTGTTATAACAGGAGATTTTGTTGGAGGGAACTCAACGGATAATTGTAATATAGCAAGTGTGGATGTAGTTCCAAATACTTTTGGTTGTAGTGATCTAGGAATCCATTCTGTTAATATTACAGTTACAGATGGTAGTGGCAATACAAGTACATGTGAAGCTAATGTTACTGTTATAGATACCCTTACACAACTTTGTAATGCACATGATACGATAGTATATCTTGATGCAAATGGAAATGGTGTTTTGAATCCTGCTGATATTTATTCTGGAGGAGGAGGATGTGGAGGGTCAAATGATGTCTCATTGGAAGCAAATCCTGATTCATTTGACTGTAGTAATTTAGGTACAAATGACGTACAGTTGATAGTGACAGATAATGTGACCGGAGAAAAAGATACTTGTGATGCAATAGTTACTGTTGCAGATACAATAGCTCCAAATTGTCTGGTACATGATTTTACAGTTAATCTTGATGCAAATGGAAATGCATCAATTACATTTGATGATATAAACAACGGTAGCAACGATGCTTGTGGAATTACTGATACACTTCTAAATGATGATTCATTTGATTGTTCTGATCTGGGTGCAGTGCAGACGGTTAATGTTACATTGACAGATGGTAGCGGAAATTCTTCCGATTGTAGTGCAAATATAACTGTATTAGATTTAGTAGATCCTAATTGTATATCAAATGACACTACGGTTGCTTTAGATGCAAACGGGAATGTAACGATTACAGGTGATTTTGTTGCAATTAATTCAACAGATAATTGTAGCGTGGATACTATCACAGTTGATCCTAATACATTCACTTGTGATGATATTGGTGACAATACTGTTAATATCACAGTATTTGATGGAAGTGGTAACACGAGTACTTGCTCAGCAACTGTAACTATTATAGATACATTGACACAACTTTGTAATGCACATGATACTATCTTAATTTTAGATGAAAATGGATTTGGAGTATTAGATCCTGCAGATATTTATTCCGGAGGAGGAGGATGTGGAGGTTCAGATGATGTTACTTTGGTAGCAGAACCTGATACTTTTGGTTGTGATGACTTAGGTGAAAATATGGTTGATTTGATAGTGACCGATAATGTGACAGGAGAAAGCGACACATGTGGAGCAATAGTGACTGTAATAGACACGATTGCACCCCAGTGTTTGGTTAATAATGATACTATTTATCTTGATGATAATGGTGAAGCGTTTGTGTCATTTGATGATATTGACAATGGTAGCTTTGATCCTTGTGGTGAAATAGTAGATACATCCTTAAGCAAAGAAAGTTTTATTTGTGATGATAATGCTGAGGTTTATATGGATACGGTTACGCTTACGGATAATAGTGGTAATATTTCAACGTGTATATCTGAGATAACTGTCTTAGATACTATTTCCCCTGTTTGTAATGCAGTAGACACATTGATTATTCCTTTAGACGAAACAGGAATGGCGGTTATTACCGGGCAGAATGTTGATGCAGGAAGTTTTGACCAATGTCAAAATATTAGTTTGGAAGTAGAACCTGATACATTTTATTGTAATGATGCAGGTATTCCGATTGAGTTTACATTGACAGTATCTGATTTAAGTGGTAACACAAGTACATGCACAGGGATAATTGTGGCACAGGATACAACACCACCGAATATTGTTTGTCCAAATGATACTGCTGTATCTTGTATGGGAGTTCCTGCTCAAAGTGACTATGTAGCTGTTTTTGGAGAACCGGTTGTCTCTGACAATTGTTCACAAGGTGGAGATTATGTAGAATCTGATATTATAAATATGGACAATTGTGGAGCTGGTGCTATTACAAGAAACTTTATGATAACCGATCCAAGTGGCAATTCTAATAATTGTACACAACTAATAACAGTTGAAGCAGAAGATGATAATTTTGATGAGGAAGATATTACCTGGCCTGTTGATACATTGAATGTTGAAAATTGTTTTTCACTAGATCCTGATTCGCTTAATAGCAAACCTGTTATTAACTACGATAGTGCCGGTTGTGCAGTTATTACGGTAGAGTATGCAGATACTAATCTCACTAATAATGATAATTGCAATGATACGATACAAAGGATATGGACGGTAGTAGATTCTTGTCAATTTGATGGAGATCCAAATACTGGAATTTATCAAGATACTCAGATATTAATTGTATTTGATACACTCGCACCTGTGATATTCGGTCCTGAGACTATGAAACTTGAACTTAAAGATCAAGATTGTAATGGAACTGATACCATTGATCTATATGGATACGTAGTGGATTGTGATCCGAATGTTGTAGTCACAAATGACTCTCCATATGCATTTGACAATAATAGTGCTGATGCTACAGGAGAATATCCGGAAGGTGATTGGGATATTACTATAACAGCCACTGATCATTGCGGTAATACTTCTACCTATACCTATCGTTTGGTTCTATATCCGCCAGATTATTGTATAAAAGCATTTTTTGATATTGAGGAAGGAGATAGTGTAATCGCTTACATCGATCAACTGTCGGCAGAGCCTTCTGATTGTATAGATTTATCATTGTCAAATACTGACCCTGATGTAGATAGTACTGTTTATTATTGTGATGACTTAGGCGATAGTGATCAGCCAATCTATCAATGGGATATGGATGGAAATTTGGTTGATTCTTGCATAACTCACGTTACTGTCAGTGATCCGAACAATTTCTGTAACACTTTTACTTTCCCCGCGATAATAGGTACTATTAATACAGAAAATGGAGAAGGAGTCGAAAATACCGGTGTTGTAATCACAGGAAAAGGTAATAGTAATCTGAAAACGGATGTAAATGGAGCATTTGAATTTATTCCTGTTGAGGGAGAAGGTAATTATAAGGTTAAACCATGGAAGAATAGAAATATTCGAAATGGGATCAATACTCTTGATATTATCAAAATGCAAAAACATATTTTGGGTATTGAGAGATTAAATACTCCATATAAGATTATAGCTGCTGATATCAATAATAATAAAAAAGTAACTGCTTCAGATATTTTGAATTTAAGGAAAGTAATACTAGGAGAAAAAGAATCATTTACAAATAATACAAGCTGGAGGTTTGTCGATTCTAGGTATCAATTCTTAAATCCTAAATATCCGTTAAATGAGGATTATCCACAAGAATTGTTGGTAGAGGATTTGAATAAAAATATTAATGTTAGTTTTATTGGAGTCAAGATTGGTGATATAGATTGCTCTGCCATTGCAAATTCAAGGATGAAAGTAAATATAAGAAGTGATGAAGATGTCATTCTCAATGTGAAAAACAAATTTTTAACCAAAAGTGAAATTATAGATATTCCTATCAGAGTAGCTCAAAAAACTTCACTATTGGGTATGCAATTTACCTTTAAATTTGATAAAGAATATCTAGATTATGTAGGAATTGAAAATTCTGAGATTGAGATAACTGATAATAATATCGGTTTGAAGAGTATTGACAAAGGCATGATTACTCTTAGTTGGGATGATATTAGCGGTAAAGATTTTGGTGAAAATAGTGTATTGCTTAAAATCAAGTTCAGGGTTAAGAAGTCGGGAGTTCTTGGAGGATTGATTGGGATTACTAATGATATTACCCCTAGTTTGGCAATTGAAGAGAATGAACAAATCAAAAATTTGGTTCTTGAGTTTAGAAATGATAGAAATGAAGCTTTTGTTCTTTATCAAAATGAACCTAACCCTTGGTCTTATACAACAATGTTTAGATTTGATTTGCCTGACAATGGTAATGTAAAAGTAAAGATTACTAATAGCCTTGGTGCTGTAGTTGATCAATACAATATTGAAGGCAAGAAAGGGCCAAACAATATTTCATTAGAGAATAATAGAATAAATCAGACAGGTGTTCTATTTGTTGACTTTGAGTTTAAAGGTGAGCATTTAGTCAAAAGGATGATAAAAATCAAATAGATTTAATCTTTATTTTAACCATTGGAGACTGCTTCTTATTTAGAAGCAGTCTCTTTTTATTGGAAATAATCTAATAATATTTGATGAACTTTGTTGTCAAATCCCTACATTTGCCGATTATTATTAATAAAACATCTTTTTACTATGATAACTTTACTCATTGTTTTAACTTTTGTGTTGGGATATACTCTAATCGTTTTGGAGCATCCTTTAAAATTGGATAAGACTGTTCCTACTATTTTGATGGGAGCAATAATGTGGGCTATTCTTTCAATTGCCTTTAATAATGGTCTTGCTGATATCGTTGATAGCCACGGTCATTTGTGGAATGTTTCAGGTGGAGAAGAAGCACACGAGGGGTTTGTTGCAACACTTGTCCATCATCTTGGTAAAACATCAGAGATATTATTCTTTTTGATGGGAGCGATGACGATTGTTGAGTTGATAGACCTTCATCAAGGATTTGAGGTTTTGAAAGGATACGTTAGAACAAAAGAGAAAAAGAAATTGCTATGGATAATAGGGATTATAGCTTTCTTTTTATCGGCGATTATTGATAATTTGACGGCAACTATTGTTTTGGTGACTCTATTACGTAAATTAATACATTCAAAAAAAGAAAGGTTGTGGTTTGTGGCACTTATTGTGATAGCAGCCAATGCAGGAGGTGCTTGGTCTCCAATAGGTGATGTTACCACAACGATGCTTTGGATTGGTAATAAGACTTCAGCTGCGGGGCTCGTAAAGGAATTGCTAATACCGTCATTTGCTACATTTGCTGTACCGTTTTTTATCGCTACATTACTGCCGGTGTTCAAAGGGACTTTGGAAACAGATGAGAGTGAATTGACAGGTGAAAAATTAAAAAGTAGCCGTTTGATGCTTTATTTAGGGCTTGGTATGATTATTTTTGTACCCTTTTTCAAGACAATTACTCATTTGCCACCGTATCTTGGTATGATGTTTAGTCTAGGTATTGTTTGGCTTGTGTCAGAGTATATTCATCCCGAAGAGAACTTTGATGAAAAGGATAGGCATTTGTATTCAGGTCTGAGGGCATTGTCTAGAATTGAGCTTTCTTCTATATTGTTCTTCTTGGGTATTTTGATGGCAGTTGCTTCGTTAGAAACTCTTGCTGTTGAGAATATGGGTACATTGAAATACATGGCAACGATGTTACAAAAATCAATTCCAAACCAGTATATTGTGATTAGTATTTTAGGATTATTGTCAGCAATTATAGATAATGTTCCTCTCGTTGCTGCCACAATGGGGATGTATGATTTTCCATTGGATCATCACTTGTGGCATTTTATAGCTTATGCAGCCGGTACAGGAGGTAGTTTGTTGATTATTGGTTCTGCTGCCGGTGTCGCTGCAATGGGAATGGAGAAAATTGACTTTATCTGGTATTTCAAAAAAATCACTTGGCTTGCATTCTTAGGATATATTGCAGGAATTGGCATTTTCATGCTTATGGATGTATTGTTGTGATTAGCGATAAAGAGTTACAGGTTTTTGTTCCGGACTGAAGCGAAGCGGAAGTCTCGCATAGCGAAGTGTACTGCGGGATTCCGTGTTTTTCGTTCCGTGTTTCATGTTCAATGTTCAATGTTTCATGATTAATGTTTCATTTTTGTTGGGGTTTCAACAGAGATAAGGGAAAACTTAGGACTCGAAAGCAAGACTGCAAGGAGTGATTTGGAAGCCGGCTTTTATTCGAGGGTTTGAAAGCTCAAGGTTCAAAGTTTTGGGCTGTAGCGAAGCGAAAGTCCCGAGTAGTGAAGCGTACCGAGGGATTTGGAATATCGAATATCGAACAAGGATTTATGATTTGAGAAGTGAAAAAAAAGCGAGGTCAGAGATGCTCGCTTATCAGGAAAGCATAACTGTCTGAATTAGGATTTATAGGATTTGAGGATTGTAGGATTTTGTGTAAAGTTGGGAATTATTGATAATTCCAAAATTTAATACTAAGAAGATGTAGTTTGTGCAGTGCAGAGTAAGCAACAGGACAAAACCTATAAGGATTTTGAAATCCTTATAGGTTTGCTACAATACTTACGTTCATTTCTTGCTACTCTTTTACGAATTTATCAATCAGATGCACATTTTCATTTTCGATTTTTACATAATAATTGCCGGATGGTAGGTGTGCCACATTAAAAGATAGTGATTGATTGCCTTTGATAATTGTCTTTTTAAAGGAATTCACTTCTTTTCCTTCGATATTTAGAATATTGATGTTTACTTCTTCATCAGATTTGCTTAATATTGAGAGGTTGATGATATCTTTTGAAGGATTTGGATAAACATTGAGTATCTGCATCGAAAGTTTGTTTTTGTCATCAAGGCAGTCATCCATATATTCAAAACCGGCAGTACCGTCAAATAATATAGAGAAACCGTTATGTGAGGCGTAGTTATTGACAAAAAGCACATATGTTTCTCCTTTTATTGCATCAAGAAATTTAAGGAAATTATCATCTGAAAATTTGCAACCGTTGAGTTCCACATTATCTATGGAGCGACTGTCAAGTCCTGTAACTCCAAGGCATCGGGAATCATCGGTATCCGAACCTATGTTTTTGCCCGAAGCCATACATCTGATATCGGATTTGGTAGTACAGAGATTGT
>Ga0256831_1000823_pt1 | contig 16443 bp, 11 predicted proteins | sample 132544metaG_FD_189087 | JGI IMG/M metagenome (GOLD analysis project Ga0256831, IMG submission 189087) | Hydrothermal vent microbial communities from Lau Basin, Pacific Ocean - 132-544 | ecosystem: Environmental > Aquatic > Marine > Hydrothermal vents | place: Pacific Ocean: Lau Basin | collected...
CAAACTCAAAAAGAAAAGGAATAATGTAATCTTTCTCATAGTTAATTTTATTTAGTTAAGTTGCCGTAAAGATATAAAAAAAACTGACATTTGAAAGTTTTAGTGACACTTATAAATTAAAACACATGTGTTTTTTAAATATTTTACAATAGAGAAAGACAGGAAATGAAATACTTAAATTAGTAAGGGTCAACATCGATGGTTATGGTGACAGATTTAAAATAAGTGATATTGTGAAAAGAATTAAATATTTTTAAAATGCGCTTTTTTTGAGCCGAAAAAGATGGTTCTTCAGTCATTTTAATTAAAATTTCTTTAATATACCGATTTTTGATCCGCGGAACCAAGGCGTCCGAAGGTCCTAAAACCTTTGGAAAGGAGTTTGCAAAAGAGGCATATAACCATTCTGCAGCTTCATTTGTTTTTTGCGGATTGCGATCTTTAATCTGAAAATTAATCAATTTAGTAAAAGGCGGATAAGAAAGTGATTTTCGTAAGGCAATCTGTTGCTCATAAAGTTGTTTATAATCCCCATTTAAGACCATTTTTAACACCGGATGTGCCGGGTTATAAGTTTGAATAAATACTTTACCTTGTTCTTTTTTGCGTCCTGCCCGGCCGGCCACTTGCATCAGCATTTGAAAACTACGTTCATCGGCTCTGAAATCAGGATAAAAAAGTAATTGATCCGCATTCATCACAACCACCAATCCAACATGGGAAAAATCCAAACCTTTCACCAACATCTGCGTTCCGACCAAAATATCGGTTTCTCTGTTTTGAAATTTGGCAATGATATTCGCAAAACCATTTTTGCGGCGCGTAGTATCACTATCCAAACGGTCCACTAAAACATTTGGAAAGAGATCTTGTAATATTTTTTGAATTTGCTCAGTGCCTATACCTTTGTAACTAATTGAAGGATTGCCACAAGCAGGACAAACCTGTGGTGCTTCTATTTGGTACCCGCAATAATGACATTTAAGTTTATGTTGGTGCTGATGCAAAGTTAAACTGACATCACAATGTGGACATTCCATTACATGCCCGCAATCTTCGCATTGGCCTACAGGGGCATATCCCCGCCTGTTTTGAAAAACGATAATTTGTTTTTTTTTTGCTAATGTTTTGGTTATTTCTTCTAACACATCGGCAGAAAAATGATTTTTAATGCGTTTTTTTCGTTGAGCTTCTTTAAGATCAACAATTTTAATTTCAGGGAGTTGCACCCCACTGTAACGTTCATTAAGTTCGACCAAAGCATAACGCTTACGCCGGGCATTGTAATAGGACTCTATAGACGGCGTTGCAGAGCCCAACAAAACCGGTGTATCTAAATACTTATGCAACCAAACAGCCAAGTCACGGGCATTATAGCGTGGTGAAGGCTGTGTTTGTTTGTACGACTTATCATGCTCTTCATCGACGATAATCAGACCTAAATCTTGAAAAGGTAAAAAGATGCCGGAGCGGGCAGCCAAAACTATCCGTGCCGATTCTTTATGGTGCAATACATTCATCCAAACTTCGCGACGGGCTTGTTGCGAATATTTGGAATGATAGACAGCTATTTGATTGCCGAAAATTTTGGTTAATCGTTGTACTAATTGTGTTGTTAGGGCAATTTCGGGGACTAAAAAAAGTACTTGCTTACCCGCTGCAAGGGTTTCCTCAATTAAATGAATATAAATCTCAGTTTTACCACTGGCCGTTACACCATGTAATAAAACCGGTTTTTGCCGTAAAAAAAACTGTTTAATTTGAGCTAAAACCACCTGTTGTTTTTCACTGAGAGGTTTCTTTACTTTAGATGCCTTTTCAAAATTAATACGATCGATGGTTGTCTTAGTTTCGTAAAAAATTTCCTTTTTAATCAACGATTGAATGGCGGATGTGCTACCGCCGGCATTTTTAACCAATTGTTTTTTTAATACCGGACGGCCTTGACGTTGCAAGGAAAAAAAATGCAATAATATCTCTCGTTGCTTTGGGGCATTTTTGCCCAGCCTTTCAAATAATTCATTTATAGCGCTACCTTGCCATTTATCGTAAAGTTGCAAATATGTTTCCGTTTTAGGCGTATATTTTTCTTTGACTTCTTGCAAACTACTTACCAAAGATTTTTGCATCAAATTTTGTGCTATCTTAAAGACATTTTTTTTGTCTAACAACTGTTGAAGCATTTTCAATGACATTGTTTTGTTCATTTGTAAGGCTTCAACAATTAAAAATTCATCGTCAGACAAATTTGAGCTTTCTGCTAATACATGGTTATTTAGGCTTAAAAAGGTTTCACTTTCAAGCATAAATGATGAAGGCAAGGCGGCCTTAAGCACCAATCCTAAAGGCGTCAAGTAATAGTTTGACACAAACTGAAAGAGTGCCCACTGATGATCATTAATTATAGGCTTATGGTCGATGATGTGCAAGATCGGCTTGGTGTCATAATGCAATGGTTTATTAAAATGTTTCCGATAGACAAGCCCTGTTTGAATTTTCTGACGACCAAATTCAACAGCTACACGCATGCCTTTTTCTAAAAAAGCATATTCATCTTTGGTCACTTCATAAGTGAAACTATTCCAAAGATTAAGGGGTAAAACAACATCGATATAATATGTTTGTCCGGAATCCAATTTATATCAGGCAAATGATTGCAACATAATCAGATTATGATAGACACCTTTTTGCTGCATTAAATCTTGATGGGAACCCATTTCGACAATCTCGCCCCGGTGCATGACTATAATTTTGTCAGCATTTTTAATAGTGGACAAACGGTGTGCAATTACCACGGAAGTCCGGTTAACCATCAATTTATCCAAAGCATCTTGTACTAATTTTTCTGACTCGGTATCTAAAGCCGAAGTAGCTTCATCCATGACCATTACCGGAGGATTTTTCAGAATTGCCCGGGCAATATTAAGCCTTTGCTTCTGTCCACCGGACAGACGGTTACCACTATCGCCAATATTGGTGTCATATCCATTGGGTAATTCCATAATAAAATCATGTGCATTGGCAATTTTAGCAGCTTTTATAATTTCATCCATACTGGCATCCGGTTTACCCAAAGCAATGTTATTACGTACCGTATCATTAAACAAAATAGAATCTTGTGTGACCAAACCCATCAGATTTCGCAAAGATTTTTTGGTGATATCACGTATATCAATATCATCAATTTTGATAGCCCCTTCATTGACATCATAAAAACGCATCAGCAAATTGGCAATGGTAGATTTACCACTCCCCGACTGCCCAACCAAAGCAACCGTTTCACCTTTTTTAATGTCAAAACTGATATTTTTTAAGACATTTTCGGCTTCATACCGGAAATTAACATGATCAAAAACAATTTTTTTATCAAAACTTTTTTTTGTCAATGCCCCGGGCTTATCTTGTAAAGGATTTTTAGCCTCAAGGATATCAAAAATTCGATCAACAGAAGCCATACCTTTGCGAATGGTATAACCTGCTCTTGCAATAGACTTGGCGGGTGTTAAAATATTGTATGCCAAGGCAATAAAAGTTAAAAAAACAGCTGGTGCTATTTCCTTACGTAAGACCATAGTGCCACCAAACCAAAGAATAACTACTATCACTAATACACCTAAAAATTCACTAACCGGATGGGCTAAATTCTGCCTGTTGACCAAGCGATTATTAGCTCTAAAAATATTATAGGTCATATGTTTAAAACGATCGGCAAATTGATTTTCCGCATTAAAACCTTTTATGATTTTAAGGCCCGTAAGCGTTTCTTCAATATGTGATAAAAAAATGCTTACGTATTTTTGAACTAAATGAGAGTCTTTTCGTAATCTTTTGCCAATAATAGAAATAAAGAAACCAGCTATTGGGGTGAACAAAAAAATGAAAAGTGTTAATTTAACATTAAGAAATAACATAGTTATAACGGAAAATAAAATAGTTAAAGGTTCACGAACAATTATTTCAAGGATAATTAAAGATGCCCATTGTACCTCAACTACATCAGAAGTCATACGAGTTATGACATCTCCCTTACGTTTTTCAGAGAAAAAAGAAATTGGCAAATTAATTATCTTAGTATACATATCATTACGCATGTCTTTTAAAATGCCATTTCGTAAAAAAGTCATAAAATAAAGTGCTGAATAATTAAAAATATTCTTCATCAAAATAATGAAAATAATTAATATCATAATAGCCACCAAAGCACCTTTAAAACCATGTAAATTAATATAACTAACCCAATAATAATCAACATAATCATTTAAAAACTGTTTTAAATGCGTAATCCCCTGCCATATTGGTGGGGCAATGTGCGTCCGCTTTTCCTCTTTAAAAAGAATTTCTAATAAAGGAATAAAAACAATAAATGACAATGTAGAAAATAAAGCGAAAAAAACATTACTTATAATGCTTAAAAAAGCATGTTTTTTATACGGCTTAATATATTTTAAAAAAGTTAATTTAATGCGTTTATCCATCTTATAAACTTAAATCTTTCTTTATCCGCGTAATCTTAGCATCCAATTCTTTTTCTACAGCTTTATAATTTTTTATGTCATTAAGCGGCTGGTGAACACTGAAATAAAATTTTATTTTTGGTTCGGTTCCACTAGGTCGAACAGCAATTTTACTACCATCTTTGGTATAAAAAATCAGAACATTAGAAGGTTCTACTTTTAACACCTCTTCACTGCCGTCTTTTAAGTTTTTAGCTTTAGACGTCAAATAATCTTCAATACGGACAACCGGCGAATTATCAAAAGATTTGGGCGGATTTTCGCGAAAATCAACCATCATTTTCTTGATTTCGGCTTGCCCTTCAATTCCTTTTTTGACCAAATATTCTAAATCTTCTTTATAATAATCGTGTTTCTTATACAATTTAAGCAATTCCTCAAAAAAAGAGCTATTGTTTGATTTAGCTTCAGAAGCGATTTCGGCCGCTAATAAGCCCGAAGTAATGGCATCTTTATCACGCACAAAATCACCCACCATATAGCCAAAACTTTCTTCGCCGCCACCAATGAATTTTTGTTTACCTTCTGCTTCTCTGATCATTTTGGCAATCCATTTAAAGCCGGTTAAGCCGACTTTTACATCCACATTATCAGCAGCGCCAATCTTTTTAACCATATCTGTGGATACAATAGTAGAGCCTATAAATTCTTTGCCGTCCAATTTACCTTGTTCTTTCCATTTTTTAATCAAGAAAGCATCCATCATAGACATGGTTTGATTACCGTTTAGCAAACGCATTTTTCCATTGGGCTCTCTTACCGCAACAGCAATACGGTCCGAATCAGGATCCGTTGCCAAAATAATGTCAGCTCCTATTTCATCGGCTTTTTTCAAAGCTATGGTAAAAGCTTCCGGTTCTTCCGGGTTAGGCGATTTTACGGTCGAAAACTCCGGATCGGGAGTCTTTTGTTCTTCGACAACATGAAAGTCGGTAAATCCGGCTCGTTTCATAGCTTCGGGCATTAAGGTAATAGAGGTGCCATGTAAGGGTGTAAATAAAATTTTTATATTGCTACGATCGGGCGCGTCAAAAGTACCATGAGCGATAGAAGCTTTTAAAAAAGCATCGTCTAATTCTTTGCCCACATACTGAATCAGTTCCGGCTTGGGGGTAAATTTGATTTCATCAAATTTTACTTTATTGATTTCATTTACTATTTCTTGATCTTGTGGGGGCACAATTTGCGCACCATCGTTCCAATAAACTTTATAGCCGTTATATTCGGGGGGATTATGTGAAGCTGTTAAAACTATACCGGCATCTGTCCCTAAATGACGGACAGCAAATGACAACTCGGGCGTCGGACGGTATTGCGAGAACAAATAAACTTTGATGCCATTAGCCGAAAGTACATCAGCTACAATTTTAGCAAATTTTTTACTATTGTGACGGACGTCATAATTAACGGCGACACTTTTTTCTTTATCAGGAAAAACTTTATTTAAATAATTGGCCAAGCCTTGTGTATTGCGACCTAAGGTGTATTTGTTAATTCGGTTAGTTCCCGGTCCCATTATGCCTCGCATTCCACCGGTGCCAAATTCCAAATTTTTATAAAAACTATCAGCCAACAAATCAGGCTGTTTTTCAATCATTTCTTTCACTTCTTTTTGTGTGTCTTCGTCAAAAGGTGCTTTGGTCCAAGCGGTAGCTTTTTGTAATATATCTTGTTGATTCATATTTAAAGTTTTTAAAATATTTATATTTTCTTTTGGTAAGCTAATTGCCATATAATTTGAAAAACAAATCTGGTTCGTTTTTCCATGATATCATAACTTATTTTATCTGGTGTATCGGTTGGTTGATGAAAATCACTGTAATTTTTTGTGCCATAATAATCAATAATTGGTACTTTCTTTTTCATAAAATGGGTGAATTCATCATGAGAGACTAAGGGCTTAAATTTAATAGTCATATAGTTATTATACAACTGCATCTCTTGGATATTTTTCTTAAAACTTTCCTTTTCAAATCCATTAAAGGCAATGTTAATGGGATAAAAATCGGCAGCAATTTCTTCATCGACTAAATCTTTTATCCGTCCCAAACGGTCCAATTCAATTACGGCGACTGTTTTCTCTAGTGGAATAACCGGATGTTCTGTATAAAATTTGACGCCAATCATATCTTGTTCTCTTCCTGATACATTTAAAAAAACAATATTTCTTCTCGGCACAAAACCCGAATCGATAGCTGTTTGAAAAGCTTCAACCATTTCAAGAGAAGCTGCCACACCGGTAGCATTTTCATTGGCACTGTTATAAATTTCGCCGTCATGTTTCCCTTGGCCGTCATAATGGCTTAAAACAATGACATATTCATCAGATTTGGGTTGGCCTTCAATTATACCGATAACATTGCTTCCTTCAATCAAATCATTATTATTTTTATAATTGATATGCAATGGGACCTTATAAAGGCGTGTTTTTTTGGTGTATTCAATATCTTGTGGACGGTCATAACCGGTAATATCTTCAAAAATAGCCTTATTGATAAAAAAATCATAGACGGAATCTTTTTTAACACTGACCTCAAGCTTTTTTTTGGCAAAATGCTTTTTAAAATTATCCCAAAAATATTTTTTATGAAGCGGATCATAATAGAGCATTGCCTTAGCGCCGTGTTTCATGGCAGCATTGCGTCTTAAAATATAGGCTTTTATCGGGTTGCGACTCCAAACTGAGGGCATAGAGCGGCCGGTATATGGATTTACTTCATTTGAAATGATATAATTGCCATATTTGTCACGTGGTTCGCCTCCGGCTACTAAAATTACTTTTCCTTTGACATCCTGATAAGCATAATCATTATACTTCGGATCTTCAATGCCATAACCGACATAAATAATTTGATCGGTATTGATGTCTATACTGTCATGTGGAAAAAATGAAATAAAATCTTCACCATATTTATAAGCTTGCCGGTCTGTTGACAAAACAACGCTTGGTTTATTGTTTTCCGAAGCCGTATATTTTTGAAAATAACCATCCAATTTTTTCGGAAAGAGTAAGTGTTGATCTAAATAATAATCCCAAATATATTTAGCGGCTTTTTTACCACCACGTTTTCCGGTTTCACGGCCTTCCATCGAATCATTAGCCAAATTATAGACGTGATAATCCAGGTCATCGGCTGTTATAGTTTCGGCAAATATTTCAGCTAAAGTAGGTGTATGCTTTGATTCTGACTTAGTCTCTTTTTCCTCAATGCCATATTTTTGACGCAATTTCTTTTTGGAACCACAAGAATAAATCAGAGAAAAAAAGAGTAAACTAAGAATAAAAAAACGTATTTTCATGCGATAAAAATTGTAACTAACAAAATTACATTATTTTTTTTACAATTAATCAGACATTAAGAATGTTTTATATCATAAAAAATGTAATGGGACAATTGATATGAATATTGTTAACTTAAAATTCCTTTTTATTGATAAAAAAAGATAATACAAAACGACGCTGGCATAAAAATAATTTATAAATTTGTTTCAAAACTTTTTAATTATGACTATTGCGCAATTAAAATATTTATTGGCTGTTGCCAAGTATCTCAATTTCACCAAAGCATCTCAACAATGTCATGTTACACAACCGACACTCAGCATGCAAATTCAAAAATTGGAAGATGAATTGGGCGTCATTATTTTTGACCGGAATAAAAAACCGATTAAAATAACCGAGATTGGTAAAAAAATTATCGATCAAGCCAAAACCATTGTCAATGAAAGTGCCAGAATAAACGACTTGGTACAACAAGAAAAAGGTTATATCGGCGGTGACTACAAATTGGGGATTATTCCTACCCTAGTGCCGACAATTTTACCCATGTTTTTAAAAAATTTCATTAAAAAATACCCTGAAGTACACCTTGAAATATATGAAGTGCCTACCCAGCAAATGATTGAACAAATTGCAGAAGGAAAATTGGATGCCGGCATTGCTGCAACACCCTTAGAAGAACCGCAAATTATCGAAAAACCTTTGTTTTACGAACCTTTTGTCGGATTTATTCCCGAATCGCACCGGCTTTTTAAGAAAAAGGAATTGACCGAACAAGATTTAGATGTTAAAGATATCTTATTATTGGATGAAGGTCATTGTTTTAGAGATAACATTTTAAACATTTGCCGGTTAAAATCTGATGACGATCAAGCCTTTTCTTTAAATATCGGCAATTTTGATGCTTTAATAAAATTATCAAAAGAAGGTTTGGGCATGACACTGCTTCCTTATTTACAAACCGAAGATTTATGTCCGGCTGACAAAAAATATTTACGCAACTTTAAAAAGCCGGAACCGGCCCGTGAAGTGAGTTTAATTCACAGCAAGGATATCTTCAAAAAAAACATAACCGAAGCTTTATTTAAAACTATTAAAGGGATTGTGAAAGGTGCCATCGAATTTTATGATGTTAAAATCATCAGCCCGCTTCCGGCTAAACATTAAACTTAAAATTATTGATTTTGATGAAATGGACTAACTATTTCGAACACGCTAAAGAACGTTTATTTGACGATAAAAAATATGATAATAAAGAACGATCCGTTTTTCAAATGGACTATGACCGGATTGTCTTTTCCTCAGCTTTCCGCCGATTACAAAACAAAACACAAGTTTTACCGTTTCCAAAATCCGACTATATCAGAAACCGTCTGACACATAGTTTGGAAACCGCATCTGTCGGGCGGTCATTGGGCAATTTTGTGGGGCAAAAAATCATCAAAAAATATCCCGAGTTAATACAAAAAAGTCATATTCAAACCACAGATTTCGGTCATCTGGTTTCAGCTGCCTGTCTGACACACGACATTGGCAATCCGCCATTTGGTCATAGTGGCGAAACTGCCATTAGTGAATTCTTTAAAAGCACCGGAGGCGAAAGCTTAATGGCCAATTTGTCACCCAAACAAAAAGCTGATTTACAACATTTTGAAGGCAATGCTTCCGGATTACGCTTAATAGCCCATACACCTGAAAAACAATCTGCCATAAAAGGCGGTTTGCGTTTAACACTAGGCACTTATGCCACCTTTACCAAGTACCCCAAAGAATCATTACCCGATAGACGGAAGGAAAAACAAGCCAGTTCAAAAAAATTCGGTATTTACCAATCCGAAATAGATTTATTTGAAACGGAAATAGCCGGTAAATTAAATTTAATCCCCCAACATACCTCTGACGGAAAAGCATGGAAACGTTTTCCGCTGACTTTTTTAGTGGAAGCAGCCGATGACATATGTTACCATATAGTCGATTTTGAAGATGGCTTTCATATGGGGTATCTGCCTTTTAAAATGGTTGAGCAACACCTATTAGAACTCTTAAATCATAAAAAGTTTAAACCAACCCGTTATCGACAGATTTTTGATCGGACGGAAAAAATTAATTACCTCCGGAGTTTGGCTATTGATAATTTGGTCCAAACGGCAGGGCAAATTTTTACAGCCTATGAAGCTGATTTTATTACAGGCCGTTTGGATAGAGCTTTATTGGATTTATTTCCGGCTGACTTGAAAAAGCCTCTCAAAGAAATTATTAATATAAGTTTGGATCAAATTTATCAATCCGAAACGGTTCTTCGTATAGAATTAGCCGGAAAAAAAGTTTTACCCGATTTGCTACAAAAATTTGTAACCGCTAACTTATACCCCGACAAGCATAAACAACTTTATAAACTTTTGCCCGAAATATATCATGGCGGCAACAATGACTATGAAAAAATTCTCAATGCCACCATGTATATTAGCAATATGACCGACCGGCAAGCCGTTTCCTTGTATAAGAACTTGAACGGAGTAGAACTGGCTGGCTATTAGGCCTTGGTAAAAGTCAATATTACCTTTAATATTTCATCAGGATCATCGTGTATTGAGAGAATAAGATTTTGGTATTTTTGCTCTTCCAGCATTTTTTTCAAACAAGGATAGACCGGCTTTTCAACTGTCCAATAATATTTGTCCATAAAAATCATAGGGCTGGCATATCCCAAACTTAAATAGTGATCTTGTGTTGCTTCTTGAAAAATTTCTTGTTTGGTTCCGGCATTGCCCGGTGCAAAAATAATTCCACCTTTGGCTATGGTCAAAAGTTTATCCTCACGAATACTATTAGCAAAATATTTGGCAATATATGTGGCAAAAACCGCTGTTGGTTCGTGCCCGTATAACCAAGTGGGAATGGCCAAACTTTTATATAAAGGTGCCGGGTATTTTTGTCGCAATTGCATAGCCAAATCCAACCATTTGGGATGTTTAAAAGTCGGTGCCTGAGCTAAAAATCTAATGGCTGTTGTTAGTTCATTATCCGGTTTTCCGCCAAACCATGCCCCTAGATGCGTTGCTTCCATAGCTCCGGGGCCTCCGCCAGATGTCATTAAAAAACCTTTTTCAGTCAGTGTTTTGCTCAGTAAGGCAATCTTAGCGTAACTTTTATCATGCCTAGACAAAGCATGTCCACCCATAAAAGCAACTATTTTCTTTTCTTCAAAAGCCTCTATAAAATCATCTAAAGCATCTGTTATGGCATGGTCGTGCAAACTTCTGGCCAATGTTTCTTTGATATCTTTGGCATATTTCCCGGTTTTAAAAAAATGCCGGTAAACAATTTGATCAAAAGTTTGCCAAAAACTGTCCGGCTGCCCTAATACATAACCTTGATACAAATCTAAAGGCGTATACAGTCTGTTGACATATGAATTATAAGGTAAGTCTAAGCGGGGAAAAATGAAGCAATTTTGCAATAAATGAAATATTGCATCGGGTAACTTGCAACCTAAAAACAAACAATTTTGAAAAACCTTATCTTTCAACAATTCTTCTAAACCGGTAAAATCCAAATTTTGAAAAGCAATGTATTCAATTATGTCATGGTTACGCAATAATCGTTTTAAAGCTTCCGGTGTTTCGATTTCTTTATATTTCATCTCACATCAAGTCTCATCATGATTTGCACATTCGCTTTTTATTTCGGTCATCAAGCAAAGAAGCAACAGCCCAAATGGCAGCCGGCAACCATCCGATTAATGTAACCTGCAATATTAAACATAAAAGAGCCTGAAAAATTTTTCCTCTGAGTAAAAAGGATAACCATGGAAATAAAACGGCAATTAAAATCATAAAAAAAATTATTGTTTTAGTGACATTATGTCATTAAAAATTATTTTGACAGACAAAAGTACAATTTTTAATGTCAAAACTACTTAATAAATTATTGTTTTTCAAATGGCATAATCATTGACAAAAGTAAAATGAACAAAATAATTATTAACTAAAAAATATTAACTATGAGCGACAAAGGAAATAAAATTATCGGTATAGATTTGGGAACCACCAACTCTGTAGTCACTGTAAGAGAAGGTAATGATACTATCGTCATTCCTAACCCTGAAGGAAATAGAACAACCCCTTCAGTTGTAGCCTTTACAGATAAAGGAGAAATAAAAGTTGGTGATCCTGCAAAAAGACAAGCTATTACAAACCCTGAAAGAACCATCTCTTCAATTAAGAGATTTATGGGTAATAAATATTCTGAAGTAAAAGAAGAAGCAGAACGCGTACCTTATAAAGTGGTTCAAGGACCTAATGATACACCGCGTGTTGAAATAAACGGCAAACAATATTCACCACAAGAAATTTCGGCTATGATTTTGCAAAAATTGAAAAAAACAGCCGAAGATTATTTAGGACATCCTGTTAAAGAAGCTGTTATTACCGTACCGGCATATTTTAACGATGCTCAACGTCAAGCCACTAAAGAAGCCGGTGAAATTGCAGGTTTAAAAGTCAGACGTATTATCAACGAACCGACTGCTGCCGCTTTGGCCTACGGATTAGACAAATCTGACAAAGAGAAAAAAATTGCCGTATTTGACCTTGGTGGTGGAACATTTGACATTTCTATTTTGGACATCGGTGACGGTGTTACTGAAGTATTATCTACTGCCGGTGATACCCACTTAGGTGGTGATGATTTTGACCAACGTATTATCGACTGGTTAGCTGACGAATTCAAAAAAGAAGAAGGTATTGATTTGAAAAAAGACCCTATGGCATTGCAACGCTTAAAAGAAGCTGCCGAAAAAGCCAAAATCGAATTATCTTCTTCACCTGAAACAGAAATTAATTTGCCTTACATTACAGCCACCGCTTCAGGTCCTAAACACTTGGTTAAAAAATTAACCAGAGCCAAATTTGAACAATTAACCGACGACTTGGTTAAACGTGCCATGAAACCGGTTAAAGAAGCTTTAGAGAAAGCCGGATTAAAACCTTCGGATATTGATGAAGTAATTTTGGTGGGTGGTTCTACCCGTATTCCAAAAGTTGTAGAAGAAGTTGAAAAATTCTTCGGCAAAAAAGCTTCTAAAAATGTAAACCCTGATGAAGTGGTTGCCAAAGGTGCCGGTATTCAAGGTGCGGTTTTAACCGGTGATGTCGATGATGTCTTGTTGTTGGACGTAACACCCTTATCATTGGGTATTGAAACAATGGGTGGTGTCTTCACCAAATTGATTGAAGCTAACACTACTATTCCGACTAAAAAGTCGCAAATATTCTCAACCGCTCAAGACAATCAACCCAGTGTTGAAATTCATGTCTTGCAAGGAGAAAGACCTCTGGCAAAAGACAATAAAACAATTGGTCGTTTCCACTTAGATGGTATTCCGCCGGCTAAACGTGGTGAACCACAAATTGAAGTTACCTTTGATATCGATGCTGATGGTATTATTCATGTTACAGCAATGGATAAAAAATCCGGAAAATCTAAAGATATCCGTATTGAAGCTTCCAGTGGTTTAAGCAAAGAAGAAATTGAAAGAATGAAAAAAGAAGCGGAAGCTAACGCAGAAGCTGATAGAATAGCCAAAGAACGCGTAGAAAAACTTAATAAAGCAGATGCAACAGCTTTCCAATTGGAAAAATTAGTTGAAGAGCACAAAGACAAAATTTCCGATGAAAACAAAACTGCTGTTGAAAATATGGTCAAAAAGCTGAAAGAAGCTTATGACAAACAAGATGCCGATATGGCAGAAGCTGCAACTAAAGAAGCTGAAGACTTATTGATGAAAGTAGGTCAAGATATTCAAAATGCAGCACAAGCACAAGGTGCACCTAATGATCAAGCACAACAATCTACCGCAAATGAAAACCAAGGTGGTGGAGAAGATGATGTGCAAGATGTAGATTTTGAAGAAGTAAAATAGTAGATGATTAGTTTTTCATAATTATTGATTGATTAAACAGCCGGTTGCAAAAATTTGCAACCGGTTTTTTTTATTGGAATAAACGTTTTGAAATTTCAATATTTAATTTTTCATAACTATTAGTATCCAATTGCAATATTTTAATCAGATCCTTGAAAGACTGTTTTACTGTTTTTATATCAGTTACCGTTAAGGCTTTTCCTCTGTGAGCTACGGAATTTCGCAAGCTGTCTAAACCGGAATTAAGAACTTTATTTTCAAAATGTTTTTGATAACCTTGATGAATAGCTGCATATAATTTAAAAACCTTCTCTATCCCGCTCCATTGTTCATTGTTTGCAATTTTTAGCGCTACTCGTAATCTGGATGGAATACTATCCGGAAAATTTAATTCCGGCATATAATCTTTAATAAAACTTGTTACTTTATCATTCTCATTATGACCGGTCAAATTATTATACCCCAACTCTTCTGCTTGTTTTAATAAAAAATCAATTAATAAAAACTCCAAAGATTGATGAAAATTTAATACAAAATCGTTGTAACGTTTTTGGGTATAAAATAAATGAACACGTGCTAAAAATTCACCATACATAAAAAATGCTTTTGGTGACAGTTGATTTTGTAACTCAGTAAAACTGATCACCGGAATTTGTTCTGAATATTGCTTAATAACTTCAATAACCTTTTCTTTATTGCTAAAACTTACATTTTTATAAATATTCTTAATTCTATAGTTTCCTATCAAAATAAATTTAAAAGCTTTATTTTCCATCGAAATTAAGTCGACTGCAGAATCATAATGTCCTAATTTAACCAAATTTTTGATGTTTTTTAAGGTAAATATTGTTTCAATAGCATCCGTTTTTTTTAAACGAAGATCCTGTTCTTCAACCCCTTCAACATTCTCAAGATAAATAAGTTTGTTGTAAGGATGAATTTCCGGAATTAATAGCTTACAAGCTAATTTTTGTTGCGGTGTACCACCGGCATCCAAAAATTGCCATAAATATTCAGGGTTACGATAATGCAAGCCGTTAATCCTTTTTTTATATTCCGGAATAAGTTCATTCTCATCAGATGGATTTTTGATGATGGTAATAATTTCTACATCATTGATATCAAAATCTTCTTCCAATATTTTTTTGATAATTTCAGCCGCATACAAAGTATCTTGGTTACCATGCAGGTTATCTTCTCCTTGATCAGTAGCAAAAAGCACAATTTTATCCGGTAAAATTTCTAATTTTTCCAGTGCTTGTAACAAAATATTTAACCGGACAAATTGTTTCTCTTTTTCCCAGTTATGCAAAATAGTTTTAGTTAAATTTCGAAACTGTTTTTTGTCGATAAATTTATCTTTGTGGTAAAGATGACGGTTACCAATATTATTTATCAATAAAGTTTTCATTAAATATCAATTTATAGTTAATAAAACAAAGCCCGGCATTTTCAATTCTGAAGTTAAACGACGCGTTTTAGGAAATGGCAATTCATTATATTTAGGACGGATTAGTTTTACAAAATCATCCCATTGTTTAAAGTCAGTAATTTCTTTAAACCAAGCCCCTGTCATGTAATCCCATCCACTTCCGGCACCCGTACGCATAAGAAAAGAACCGGATTGGTTTTCTGCTTGCGTTTTTATGTTTTTTAATTGCTCAATTAAATCTTGTCCTATTTTAGAATTTTCAAATAAACCATCATCAAAATCCAATTTAAAATTTTCAATTTCTTTATTTAATAAGCGAATTGTGTGGTTATGAATGGTTTTGAATAAATCCTTTAAACCGGTAATATTTAACTTATTTTTTTCAAAAAATCGGTCGTCAATTCTCAAACTAAAAAATACTTCTCCTTCAAAAACTTCTTTATTTTGTGTTAAAGGCTCTTTAATATACCAATTTTCATCACTATTCATGTTTAAAGTTTGAAAAATATCGACTGACAGATTAGATAATTTAGCCGAAGCATCGGATACTTGAACAAATTTAAAAATATTGTTTTGCGGGTTAGGTTTTTTTTCAGGTTTTAATTCTAAAATCGGTTGCAACAATCTATCGTCATGTTTCTTGTATAAATAAAAATTTTTTATAATTTCTCCTGCTTTATCTTTATAATATTTTTCAAGAGCAGGTGCTAATAAAGCTGTTCGTATGGCGCCCTTAATAGAACTACCGGGAATGATTGGTTCTCGTGTTTTTTGATTACGTACAAATTCAAACAGATAATTAGCTTTGTGTTCTGATACAGGTAGAATTTCACTACAAATATCCTCTAATCGAACATCTCTATAAGACAAACTTTTAAAGATATTTTCACCTTTCATAATTTTATTTGTCCAGTCATTCACATCTTTAATATAACCCGACATTTTATTAAAATCAGCTTTGCCTATTTGTTTGTTTTTTGCATCGTAAAAATAATCAATCCCAAGCTTTAATTCATTACCGCTACCAATATGAACAGGTGTCAGTGTTTTTAAAGACAAGTTGATAGTGGTTGGCGTTATTTTTTTTGCTTCCATAGTCGTTATAACTAAAATTTTACCGGAATACTTACCGGACGTCCATCTCTGTAAACTTTGTGTTTTAAAACATTTTCGGCTTTTATGGTGGACAAAATCACATTTTTTCCCGTTAATTCGAAATTTATATCAAATACCGATGCTTCCCGTAACATAAAAACACTGCGTTTTTGCCAGTGTGCATAAGATTCGTTTATCG
>Ga0256831_1000824_pt1 | contig 16438 bp, 17 predicted proteins | sample 132544metaG_FD_189087 | JGI IMG/M metagenome (GOLD analysis project Ga0256831, IMG submission 189087) | Hydrothermal vent microbial communities from Lau Basin, Pacific Ocean - 132-544 | ecosystem: Environmental > Aquatic > Marine > Hydrothermal vents | place: Pacific Ocean: Lau Basin | collected...
CCGCTCATGGAAACCGTTATTAGACCCTTCATTTCAAGTGTCATCAGGGCTTTGTAGAACTCTGCTTTACCTATACCGTACTGCCTGAAAAGCCTGATGAAGAGTTCCTTGTCTGTTGTACCGCCCTTGATGTTCTGGAGTTCCTCGTAAACTATGTTGATCGTGGGTAGCGGGTTCCAAACCAAGTGTTCTAACACCTCGCTTTCTCGTGTATAGAAAATATGGTACGAGTCCTAGTTATTTGATAGGTGGGGAGGGAGTTCAAATACTTAACTAGGCTATGTGTATATCGTGGGTTTAGCCTTTACCATTTCCCTGGTGTATCTCTGCTTTGCACGTTCCAGCCACTCCTCATAGTACCTTACCATTTGCTCGTTTATGCTGGGCCTGACTTTCCTGAGGGCTTCCTCGAAATGCCTCATCCTGACAATCGTGGTTGACAGGTCTTCGCGTAGCGCGATTAGAGCAGCCTCTCTCACCAGTGCTTCTATGTCGGCACCGGTATATCCTTCTGTTCTTTCAGCTATTTCTACCAGGTCGACGTCCGTGGATAGGGGGACCTTCCTAGTATATATTTTCAGGATTTCAAGTCTAGCTCTCTTATCCGGCGGCGGCACATAGATCAGTTTCTCAAGCCTACCGGGCCTAATAAGGGCTGGATCTATCATATCCGGCCTATTAGTAGCAGCTATGACAATAACGTTTTCCAGCCTAGCTATACCGTCTAGCTCTGTCAGTAACTGTGAAACTATCCTCTCTGAAACACGTGAGTCCAGCGCTAAGCCTCTAGCCGGCGCAATCGCATCTATCTCGTCCAGGAAAACCACCGTAGGAGAGTACTGCCTGGCTTTCCTAAATATCTCCCTTATAGCCTTCTCGCTCTCTCCGACCCACTTACTGAGAACCTCAGGTCCCCTAACTGCAATAAAACTTGCACCACTCTCTGTAGCAGCAGCTCTCGCAAGCAGCGTCTTGCCTGTCCCCGGGGGCCCGAATAACAATATCCCCCTAGGCGGCCTTATGCCCAGCCTCGTGAACGCTTTAGAGTACTTCAAAGGCCACTCAACAGACTCTATAAGCTCCATCTTAGCTTCTTCCAGCCCGCCAATATCACTCCACCGCGTCTCCGGGACCTCGATAAATATCTCTCTCAGACCGCTGGGAACTATTTCGTTGAAAGCCGCCATGAAATCCTCCATTCTAACCTCCATTTTCTCGAGTATCTCAACCGGTATCTGTTCCTCCTCCAGATCTATCTCCGGGAGATATCTCCTCAACGCGTGCATAGCGGCTTCCCGGACAAGTGCCGCTAGGTCAGCCCCTGTATAGCCGTGGGTTATCTCGGCTATCTTCTCCAGGTCAACGTCGTCGCTTAGAGGCATGTGCCTCGTGTGTATCTGCAGTATTTCCAGTCTACCTGTCTTGTCGGGGAGCGGTACCTCTATTTCCCTATCGAACCGGCCGGGTCTTCTAAGCGCTGGGTCTACAGCGTTTGGCCTGTTGGTAGCAGCTATAACAATAACGTTCCCCCTGGATCCCAGGCCATCCATGAGTGCTAGGAGCTGGGCTACAACTCTCCTCTCAACCTCCCCTACGACCTCGTCTCTCTTCGGCGCGATAGCGTCTATCTCGTCGATGAATATTATGCTGGGAGCATTCTTCCTCGCATCGTCAAATATCTCCCTGAGCCTCTGCTCGCTCTCACCGTAGAACTTACTCATTATCTCCGGCCCGTTTATAGCTATGAAATAAGCATCGCTCTCATTAGCAACTGCCTTGGCCAAAAGGGTTTTCCCAACACCCGGCGGACCGTAGAGCAATACTCCCTTGGGAGGCTCTATTCCAAGCCTCTTGAAGACCTCCGGGTGTCTTAAGGGTAGCTCTATTAACTCCCTGACTCTTTGGACTATCTGTTTTATGCCCCCGATATCCTCATAGGTTATTCTAGGCACACCTATCTGTGAAACCGGCTTACCAAGTATCTCTATGACAGTCTCTTCTGTCACTATTACAGGTCCTTTCGGCTTGGTCGAGACTACCATTAAAGGTATGGCCTGACCTATTACTGCAACCATAATAATGTTGCCCTCGAGGAGCGGTTGGTTGACAAGTTTCTTCTTCACGAACTTTTTGAATCCCTCGTCGATGCTCATAGTATAGTTGGTTGGGGCGAGTTTCACTTTGACAGCCTTCTTCGCCTCGGCTTTCCTGACTATAACCTTGTCTCCAATGTTGACACCCGCGTTCTTCCTGGTAACGCCGTCCATCCGGATAATATCAAGCCCGCTATCCTCTGGCAGTGCCGGCCATACTATGGCAACAGTCTTTTTCTTGCCTTCTATCTCAACTATGTCTCCGGGCTCTAGCCCTAGTTTCTTCATTATAGACATGTCTATCCTAACTTTACCCCTACCACTATCTCTAGGCTTGGCCTCGGCAACTCTGAGAGTCGCTTCTCGCCTGTCATCCCGTTCGGGTGCTTGTGCAGCCATGTTCTCCACCTTTCACCCACTGAATACTCTACTTGTTAAATGGATGTTCCGAGGGTTTTTAACTAATGGATAATACTACACGCGAATAAATCAAATGAGCATAAAATAAGGGAGGTAAAAGCCCACAGTTGTAGACAATAACGTGTATAGATTAGAACTCGCTTAGCCTGTGAACCGCTTCTATTTCAACCTCATCTATCAAATCGTGGTTCTTCAGTATTTCCTCTAGAGTATCAGTGCCGCCCTCCGTTTCTTCCGGTATAACCACGTACAGCTTCAAAGCTTTATAGCCGAAGGCTATCGGTTCCTCGGCGGTTTTGGCTATGTCGTATCCTTCGGGGAGTTTTTTCCTTATGTCATCAACCAGCTTGTTGAAGTCGATATCCACGCCGTTAGGGAAAACTTTCGCGACCACTAGAACTTTAGCCAAACCTGGTCCACCTCCATTAGGGTCCCTCGAAACCGCAGACGGGGCACTTGTACTTTACTCCCAGGGATCTACACCTGGCACAGCGCCATATAACAATTTTACCGCAGTTAGGGCAGACAAAGCTTGTCGCCCTGTCACCTGGATGGATTATCCTACCGCAACTAGTGCATACTGGCGTTTCAACCGTATCGTAGAGGCTTATCTGTGTCGGCTGTCCAACGCTCACTCCCATACACCCTCCAACTAATCCACACATAAGTGTTGAAGCCTTATTTAATATTATTAGTCCTTCGAGACACGCTTCAACCCCAATGGTGCCTAGATTGGCGGGATACAAGCAGTCCCTAGTGTTGAGGAGAGACCTGGGAATGGGGCCTGGGAAAGCGGCTGTACAAGCGGCCCACGCGTCTGTGGAGGCCCTGTTTGCCGCAATCGAATCTGGTAATAGGAAGTGGAGGTTATGGGTCTATGAGTGGAGGAGGGAGGGCCAGAAAAAAGTTGCTCTCAGGGTAAACAGTTTTGCCGAGCTTATCGAGATCTATAACAAATGCAGGAACATGGGGTTGCCATGCAGTATAATCAGAGATGCCGGGCTAACACAGCTCCCACCAGGCACGGCAACAGCGGTAGGTGTAGGCCCTGCACCCGAGGATCTCGTGGATGAAATCACTGGGGGATTGAAGCTTTATTGAATCAGAGAAAAGCCCGGCTAATTGAAATGATTTACGGATATCCTTCCAAGCTCATAAGATACAGCGTTAAAATAAGGAAGTTCATAGTAGTAGAACACGTGAACCCGAGAAAGGGAACCTCGTATCTATATCTCGCCAAAAAACCGTCGGGCGTGGAGTTTCTTTCCTACATCAACAGATTAAGGAAAAAACTAGGTAACATTAGTTACGCAGGTATCAAGGACAGAGTGGCCCATGCTTACTTCTATTTTTCCAGCGATAAAGAACTCCGGGGCCACAGAGATATATGGCTGGTCAGGCGAAGTGAAGAAGTGTCATCCCGCCACAACACTGGAAACACGTTTAGAATAAATGTCATGGTGGAAACCAGTAGCGAGATAGAGCTCGATGAGGCGAAGGAAAAACTGTGTGGTGGGAAGGAACATGTTTACATGGCTAATTTCTATGGTTACCAGAGGTTTGGGTTGAAACGCCCCGTGAATCACCTTATAGGCAAAGCACTGGTAGATACGCGTTACCATGAAGCATGGTATCACACTCTGTCAATGCATAAAGAGAATCTACTGCCGTCGATGGAGGCAGGTATGTATAAAGATGCAGCCAACAGGCTTTCAATCGTGCCGCATTATAATAGGGAAATAAGAGACCTGGTTATAGAGTCCTATACCTCTTATTTCTTCAACAGGTCGCTGGCATGGTACTTACAGACGAAGGAGTTGGAGCCGTACCTAACGTATAATCAATTGTCGGGCTTGGAGGGAATAGTGGCAAGGAGGATTCCATGTGGAAGGAAAGCAGTGCCTGGATTCTATTTCCAGCATTCCCTAGTTAAAGAATTGGAGAAAAGTATAGGTGGAACAGAGTATGTAAAGCCGAGAACTGGCCTATACTTGAATAGACCAGCTTTCATACCTGTCTGCAATTACAGTTGCAGTGAAAGCAGTGGAAGAGAGTTTACTTTATCTTTCACGTTGCCAAGAGGAAGCTATGCAACAGCTCTCTTACTGGTAAAAGGGTTTTGGGCGGATTGAGCGGGGATGCTATTTACAGATATACATAGGTATGTCTATCTTGCTAAGCAAGGAGGTCAACCTGAATCCTAGGCTGAATCCTTTGTAGGAGCCTCTGGATCCTATAACTACTAGGTCCGCATCGAATGATACTGCTGCTTTTATCAGGTCCTCAACTGGTTCGCCCGCCCAAACTATAATATCGTAGTCAAACTCGTCGAAGCCTTCTAGTACACTGTTAATCCTTTCTCTAGTCCTCTCGACGACTTTTCTGTCTACCTTTGTCACAATAACGAATGCACGTATAAACGGCTTGTTACCGGTTGCATCAAATATTGACTGGGCAATCCGCTTAGCGTGTTGGAGACTGCACATCAGAGTCTGTATTTCAGTATCGTCCTCAGGGTTCTCCAGCCAGCCTGAGGCTAGTATGTGATCGAACTTTGTCTGCCGTTTCTCTTCCATCCATTCTTTCTTTACTAGGATCACAGGTTTTGTTGAGAGTCTAGCTACTTTCCTGGAGGTTGAACCTAATATTAATTCCTTGAACCATCCCTTGCCTCCGGTAGCCATTACTATTACATCTACTCCGAGTTCCTCTGCTTGTTTGACTATAACAACTGCTGGGTCTCCAGCCCATATAGTGCATATGTTGACTTCTTCGAACGTGGAGGAAAGTTCTTTCTTATAGTTTTCAAGCTTCTCTTTAGCTTCTCTGACATATTCTTCCATAATTTCTTCAATGTTATAACCTGCGGCGGGATGCTCTATTTTCAATTCATCCAACACGTGTAGAAGCCATATCTTTCGTATACCCATCTTCTTGAGTGTTGGAAGCCATTCTACGAGAGCATTGGAATGCTCAGAGAAGTCTACTGGGACTAATGCCTTACTTATAGTCATATCGATACCACCTCCTGCTCTTATAGTTTAAGAATTTCTACTAGGACGAAATAAATACTCATTAACACCAGCCCCAACGGAACACCTATCCGAGCCCATTCCTTCGAGGTGATCTTAAGCCTGCCAGCAGCCACTATATTGGGTATGTTACCCGGAATCAACATTCCTCCAGATATTATCAGCCCCATTAGGGCACTTTTTATTTGCGCGACTGTGAGGAACGGCGCTATTTCTGCTGCAGTGAGGGTTGCATTGTCCAGTATTGCAGATACCATGTTCACCCAATAAAGTATGTAGGAAGGTATCTTGGAGAAGTACCATTTCACTAGGGGTGTGAAACTGTTGCCTAGTAGTTCCAGTGCCATCACGAACATGTAGACCTTTACTGCTCTCCACGTTATTGTTCTGAGAGTCTCCTCGTATTCCCCTACTACTGCCTCTCTGGATCCCTCCTTTGCCACATCTTTCTTTAGCTCGTATCCCGCGTAGAGTGATATTGCTATGACGCCCGGTACTATGAATGGGCCGAGGAGTCGTAGTAGATAGTCGAATGACTCTCCTAGCTTGGATATTGCTATAGTAGCTAGAGGCTCACCTACAGGGGTGAGCGCTGCACCCATTCCTACCGCGAACGATGATATTACTACGAATTTTATTCTAGCACTCCTAGGGACCGGGAGTGCGGCCGCTATCTCGGCGAGTATCACAGCTGTTACTATTACGGAGATTATGCTTGAGGTTAACCCGAAGACTGTGACGAATATCACGCTAAACCAGAAAGGCCCTACTTTGTTGTATAGTGAAAGTATGCCTGAGTTGATCTGTCTGTGGAAGTAGTAGAAGAAAAGGCCTGCCAGGAACACTACCTGTGTTATACCGATGGGTTTACCCGATATAACCAGAGGTGTTTTCAACGCTATTGAAACCAAATGCTTCAATTGTTCTGTGTTCATGAGTCCCGCAAAGTATAGAACCGCGACTCCAATACTGCCCATCAATAGGAAGAAGGGTTCAAGGTTCTCCTCTACTTTCTTACTCTTGAAAGGCAAGACTAGAACTAGGAGAAGTATTATGCCTAGCGAGACTACTACGCTGGTTATAGGTTGCTCTGGCACTTCTAGGTGGAACAATCCATAACACACCTCGGCTTGACGCGGTTCTTGTTTTGGATAAACACGGTGGAACCTCCTTTTTAACTATTATATATTACATTAGGCCAACTACGGCGATAGGGCAGGTAGCGACGGTGCTGTATTGTGCTGAGGTCGAGGATTACTAGGAATATGCTGGTTATGGGTATGGGATGGATAATAGTTATGTCCTTCATAACAGGTGTTCTCACAGGTATAGTTACCATAATATTCAGCGAGTTCCTCCACTACATAGAGGCAGTCGTATTACCGTGGATAGGAATACTACCGTTCGAGCCGGGGAGAGAGATTGACGTTAGTTACGCGGTTAACTTCGTTAAAACCCACTTCAACCCTACCAGGCTACTTATCGCCTATATAGTAGGATCAGTCGTATCGGGATATATAGTATACAAAGTAGCGCCCGAAACAGCTGGCCACGGAACTGATGTAACTATAAAAGCTATACACCATTACTGGGGAGCCATCAGAGCCCGTGTCCCGGCCGTGAAGCTGCTCACCTCAGGCATATTCGTTGGTATGGGTGGAAGCGCTGGAACAGAGGGTCCATTAGTCCAGTCAGGGTCAGGTATGGGTTATCTTGTCGCACAATTCATGAAAGCTGACAAATACATCAGGAGAATGTTCGCTATAGTCGGCATAGGAGGAGCCATTGGAGCCGTATTCCGAGCCCCATTGGGGGGTTCAATATTCGCCATTGAAGTCCTCTACAGGAAAGACTATGAAACCGACGCCTTTGTACCAGCTATAGTTACATCAATAACCAGCTACACAGTATACAGCGCCTATTACGGGTTCAAACCGCTATTCCCCATTGGGAGAATAACACTGGGAGTTGAAGACATCCTGTTCTCGGCTCTCCTAGGAGTCTTCATCATACCCTTCAGCATCGCATTCATCAAAGTTTTCTACTGGTTCGAGGAGGAAACGCCCAAGTACCTTCCCAACCTCTATCAAAGAATAGTGGTTGGTGGCCTACTGGCCGGTGTAACAGCCTTTATAATAACATATATTGATCCGCTATCATCCATAGGCCTAGTCTCCAGAGGGTATCTCGCGATAGAAGTAGCGGCTAAGTCGGCTAGTATCCCTATACTCACACTCTTACTGATAGTGATAGGAAAAATACTCACTACAAGCATGGCAGTCGGAATGGGTAATAGCGGTGGAGTATTCGCCCCCATGATAGTTATAGGGTCATCACTAGGCCTAATGCTGGGAGAGATACTTCAAAAACTAGGTATGCACCTCGCGGGTCCCACCTTCTTCATAGTAGTCGGGATGTCTGCCATGATAGCTGCAACAGCCAAAGTCCCACTTACAGCCATAGTGATGACAAGTGACATGATGGGTAGCAACTGGATGATCCCAGCTAGTGCACTGGGTGCAGTTATAGCATATGCATTATCAGGCACCAAGTACACGATTTACGGTAGCCAGTTAATGGATAGGACTAGGAGCATAGCGTCCCGTAGATCCTTACATTTCTAGAGATAGTTTCTTTATTGGCCAACTCCGAGGCTTGAAGTGAACTGCCGTATTTATGATTGGATAGAAATTTGGCGCCGTGGCCGGGATTTGAACCCGGGTCACGGGCTTGACAGGCCCGCATACTAAGCCAGGCTATACTACCACGGCTTCCGGTGGATTGTTTTTAGTTAGCTAGGCGGTTTATATAGTTATCCTGGGGCTATCTATGGGAAACCTGGAACCGGGTTATTACAAGGTGAGGGGTCCTGCAAGTGTCTCATTGGATTCTTGTTCAGCCGAAGTTATGGGATACGAGTGTACTGGCAACTGTAGTTTCACAGTTCCAATAGGTAGGACTTACTCCATGATAATTTATGAGCGTTGTAGCTACGAGATATCTCCTTTAGAGGCGGAAGTTGAGAAGGACCCCTTGGGGGAGCATCTGTATCGTGTTAGGAACGAAATAACTAGCATAGCCTCTGAAGGAGAATACGATGGTTTGGTATTTATAGGTCCCCCGGACTCGTTTAAAAGCACGTTATCAACACTCGTTTACAACAGTCTGTCAAAAACGCGTAAACCAGCATACATCACTGTTGACATAGGCCAGAACGAGATCTTCTTGCCAGCATTCGTTTCAGGAACCACTATAAACCCGCTATTCCCCGGCAATAGACCGGGATTGCACCATGACTGTTTCACTGGAGTAATCTCTCCCCCCTCGGATATTGAGAAGTACATATATTGTTATCTTAGAATTAAGAAGATGCTAGAGTTGGATAAACATAAGCCAATAATCGTCGATACAGACGGTTGGATTGAAGGGTTAGCAGCTCTATACTCAAAGATGGCTATAGCACAGTCTTTTGAGAGACCACTAGTTGTATACACGGGTTTGCACCAGTTAGAAGAGAGAATACTCGCTTACTGGTATCCTGGGAGTACCGTGAAGTATAGCTTTCCAGCGATCCCAGGCTCTAAGAGCCGGAGCGAGAGGAGGATTCATCGTCAGAGGATAGTTATGAAAGCCTTCAATGATCCTTCGAGGCATACTGTCTCGCCTGACGAAACTAGCATTATTGGTTTACCAGTATTCACGGGTTCCCGGGTGGATGTAAGTGACCTTGGGTTCAAAGGGATTATCTATTCAGAAATGAATAGTTGGGGTAAACTAGTATTAGTCACAGGCAACAATGTTAGAATCCCGAAGTTAAGAGGCGTTGAGAGGCTCATTCAAGGATGGGAGAAAGGATTAATGATAGCATTATACCATAAGGGCACTGTGTCCGGTATAGGGCTAATCGAGAGAGTAGATTACGCCAGGAAGAAAATAGTGTTCATAGCGGACAGGAATGTTAAATACGATTTAGTCGAAGTAGGTAAAACCAGGTTCCCCGAAGTGCTGAATTCTCTGTTAACATCTATCTCGAGGGGTTAGCACGGTTGAGGATCAGGGATATCGAGGTTGACGGTGACGCTATTTACTACACTCGGGACAGCCGGAGGGAGAGAAACAGGAGGGTTAAGATAACCCTTAACAGCGAGATAGTAAAATGGTTGAAGTGCGGTCAGAACAAGAGTATAATTTTGAACTTATCGAATAGAAATGGAATAATAGAAAAACTCGAAAACCCTAGGGCCTTCAAGAACTTTATCTTAACACTATACGCAATATCGAAATCGAGGCGTCCGTATAAGGTTGCAATGGAATTCGGTATTAGCCACGAGCAATTATATCGTCACTACAGATACCTGGAGAAAGCAGGGTTGATAGAATATCTTAGAGACTCCCTGCTGGACTGCTGCTAGTTGCGAGGGAAGGGTTGAGGGGCGGCGGGGTCCGCCGCTCTCCCTGGCTGAGCTACGGGCCCACGTACCCAGCCAGGGCTAGGTTTATCAATTGCCCGACAAGGGATTTAAGTGTTACCAAGCCGGCTATGAGAATATTATATAGAGGCTTAATTGGTACTAGAGTCAACCAGGGCCGTTGACATGGGAACCCGGGGCATTTTGCCCTACAGACCTCAAGTTGGCTGGGATGATGACAAGGCCCGCATGTGAGGCCCCCCGAAACAGCGGTGGTACACGGTGGAACCAGCGGCTGTTCTCGTTGCATACAATAGGGATGGTGTGTTAATGGTCCACAAATCATGTAGGGAAGGATATCCTTGGAGCTGTGATCTCGCTTTCCCTGGGGGCAGGCTTAAGAAGGGCGAAGCAGTTATCGAGGGAGCCCTGAGGGAGGCTAGGGAAGAAGTCTGCCTCGATAGCGGCTCTGTGGCTGTAAGAGGCATTCTTCCTCCAGAGAGGCCGCTGAATAATCCGGACATTAAAGTTTACCCTGTCATAGCTGAAATCCTTTCTACCGGTAATGTTAGGGTCTGTAATGATGAGATTGACAGGGTTATAATCGTTCCATGGTATAAGATTTGTGACTCAAAACTCGGCACATGGGTTCACCCTATGCGCAAAATAGCTGTTAACGCGCTCGTAATAACCGACGAGTTAGCCGTTTGGGGCATGTCGCTCAGAATCTTAAATAGGCTGAAAAACCAGTTCTGTAGAAGGCTGAAATAGATATGGATTCCGGAGACGAGTGCCCGGGTGAACCAGAGGTATATCAAGCCCATACCGGTAAAAGTCTTTCTAAAAAGTGTTTCAAAGAAGACGTGAAGAACCGTGTTCTTAGAACTATCAGGGAGTTCAACCTGTTCCACGAGAGCGACGTGCTCTTAATGGGGCTGTCCGGGGGAAAAGATAGCTATGTCATGCTGGATATCCTTTCGCAAATACATGACCCGGGCAGACTCATAGGAGTGTCGATAATCGAGGGAATCCCAGGCTACAACAAGCCAAGCGATATAAGGTACATGAAAGAACTCGCCAGGGAGAGGGGGGTTGACGTTATAGTAACAAGTATAAGGGAATATACTGGTCTCAGTCTTTATGAGATAGTTAAAAAAGCTTGGAGAAATGGTTTAAACGTTTCTCCATGCACTTACTGCGGAATCCTCCGTAGGAGAATCATTAATTTCTATGGGAGAATGTTCGGTGCAGACAAAACGGTTACAGCCCATAACCTTGACGATATAGCTCAAACGATGATCGCCAACATCCTTAGAGGAGACATCATAGGACTCATACGTCAAAATCCATCATTCAGATATAGAAACCCGAAATTCGTACATAAAGTGAAGCCACTAAGATATGTCTACGAATACGAGGCAGCACTGTATGCGGCTATTGACGGGTTCAGGTTCCAGGATACAGAATGTATGTTCATTAATTACGCGCCAACGTTCAGAGCTAAAATAAGAAGCGTCCTGTACAGACTTGAGAAGGATAACCCCGGTGTCGCACTGAACATTGTCAGATCCATAGACCAGATTACATCACGGTTGATCAATGAAGGATACGTCAAGCCTGTATCACTACCTATGTGCGGGAGGTGTGGTGAACCCACCAATGAGGGTAGACAATTATGTAAGCTCTGCGAACTCATGGAGAAGGCAGGTATTACAATGCCATTATACCAGGTAAACTTTAAAGATTACATGAAACTGAAGAGTTTAGAATACCCGGGTGATCACGGATGATACGGGCTAGGGTGAAAAAGCCTGTACTGCTGAAGCATGGGGGAATATGGAAAGGGTGGAGATACGGGAAAGGGTTCAGTAAAGGCGAGCTGTCCGAGGCCGGTCTTACTATTAAGAAGGCGCTAAAGCTTGGAATACCTGTAGACCCGCGGAGAAGAAGTGTGCACCCGGAAAACGTGGAAACACTCAAAGCTGTCCTCCAGGAGAAGGGTTGAGAAACTATTTTATTAACCCTACAGGTAGGGTATAGAAATCCTAGGGTGCCGCGGTAGTATAGCCCGGCCAAGTATGCGGGCCTTTCGAGCCCGTGACCCGGGTTCAAATCCCGGCCGCGGCACCACATAGGTCGGTTATGCCATAAAACGAGGGGCATTTAGCTATTGAGCCTGGAGAACTATGATGTTCTACTTGTGGATCTAGACGGGGTAGTGTGGCTCGAAGGCGAGCCTATCCAGGAAAACGTGTCTGTTTTAAGGAACATGCTCGATAAGGGGAAGGAGGTTTACATAGTCACTAATAACTCGACTAGAAGTAGGAGGACTTATAGCTACTTGCTCAGTAGAATAGGATTAGATGTTGACGAGTCCCACATAATTACTAGCTCCTATAGTTCTGCCCTATATTTAAGGAAGATTGAAGGCCGAGGTGTGCCAGTACTACCGGTTGGTGAAGCGGGTCTAGTTGAGGAACTTGTATTGCAGAATCATATCGTCCTCACTATGAGCGAATGGATTCATGCAAAATACGTTGTTGTAGGGCTTGACAGAAAGGTTAACTATGAACATGTATCGGCAGCTGTGAGAGCCGTGTTAAGGGGGGCTAAGCTAATAGCTACAAATACGGATGAACTTCTTCCAACGTCTACGGGGCCTAAAGTGGGTGCTGGAGGCGTTGTTGGTTTAATAGAGAAATCAACCGGTATACGAGTAAGTATAGTAACCGGTAAGCCTAGTCCTATTCTAGCTTCGATTATAAAGGAGAAAATAGGCACTAAACTTGAGAAGTCTGTTTTTGTGGGTGATAAAGTTTCTACTGATGGAGAGCAAGCTAGGTTACTAGGTGTTCCCGCATTAATTGTTAGCCGTTCGCATTTGGAAAACAAAAGTGACTATGATAGAATAACTTTCGTGGAAAGCTTGGCAAAGGCGCTTTGACTTGTAGATGACATAGTGGTGGGTGCTCATGGTTGTAGTGAGAAAGGAAATTGGGCGCACACGAGAGTATGTTTCAGCTATTGGACTAGGTACGTGGAGTATTAGAGACTACGGTAAGGCAAAAACTGTTTTCTTAGAGGGCATCCGTAGCGGTATTGACAATGTTGATACCGCGGAAATGTATGACTCTGGAAGAGCAGAAGTATTTGTAGGAGAAATCCTGAGGGAAGTTGGTAAAGAGAACGTTTTCGTGACTACTAAAATGCTACCAGTTCACTTGGTGAGCCGGGAGGAAGTGGTTAGAGCTGCAAGAAATAGTCTCAAAAGATTGGGGCTCAGTGAAGTAGATCTCTTCCTTATACACTGGCCCAATCCAAGTATACCTATAAGCATGCAGATAAGGAATTTTGAGGCTTTAGTAGACGAGGGCTTGGCACGTTATATTGGCGTGAGTAATTTTTACCCACACGAGCTGGAGGAGGCGATTACTGCTACCAGGAAAACGGATATAGTCGTTGACCAAGTCCACTACAGCGTGTATCACAGGTACCCGGTTGAAGACGGGTTAGATGTTATCTGTTCAAAGCATGGTATAACTATACAAGCCTATAACGTCATCGAAAGAGGCAGAGTTGCCAGGGATAACATACTAGCCACGGTTGCTTCCAAATATAATAAGACGCCTGTTCAGATAGCTATTAATTACGCAATCTCAAATCCAAGGGTTATCGCTCTAGTCAAAACTGAGAATGAAAGCCATTTACGTGAGATATTGGGGTCTATGGGCTGGGGGCTCGCTGAACATGATATGGAGTTTATTAGACGTATGATTTCCGCTGATTAGATGTTGAATACCATGCCGTCACGGGGAATAATAAGGCCCTTCGCCTTGTTTTCCATTAATTCGTTAAGACTAGATTCCGTTAGGTGAAATGCAATTGTTATGTCCGGATCTATATCATCTGCGAGCTTGAGGACTTGTGAGACAGTCATATGGCCTGTCTTGACAGCTACGTCGATCATTTTGGCTGGTAGAGTAGTATCTGCTATTAGAGCCTTTGGAGAACTTTGGACTAGTTCCCTTATTGAACTCGTATATCCCGTGTCAGAGGTATAAACAAGTTTAGCTTCACCGTTCTTTTTGTCCGTGACCACCACGCCATATGTGGGCACTTTGTGGGTTGTTTCGAAGAGTTTCCCAGTATATTCTCCCATGTCAATCTCCTCGTTTTCAACTTCCTTTAACTCGTAAACTATGCTGGATGGCATGAATGTTGATAGATAATCATTCAATGAGGTTGCGACCTCTTTGTGGGCTAGAACTGTAAGTCTAGGGCATCCCCTCTCGAGCAGTTTCACGGCGAGACTCGGCAATCCCGCCCAGTGGTCAAAGTGGATATGACTTATGTACACATAGTCTATTCTACACGGATCTCTTCCTAGCTTTCCTAGTGTTGAAACACAATTCTCTCCGCAGTCGAGGATGACGCGTGTGGAGCCCGTGTCTATTAGAATGCTGGGCCCACCGTATCCAGGCGGCGGAGCCGAGCCGCCGCTTCCGATTATTTGTACTTGAACCATTACATACACCTGGTTGAAGGATTTGGTGGGGGTTATGCTCGAAATGGCGCCGCGGGCGGGATTTGAACCCGCGCGGGAGACCCCCACCGGCTTAGCAGGCCGGCGCCATACCAGGCTAGGCGACCGCGGCTCCCATGTCTTGTTTTGACTGCAAATGAGATTTTTAAGAGTTTGGCCATTTCCTATTCATGTTTATTTAAGTAAGAGACCAGATCATTCCTTACTCGACACAACGTGTTAGAGGTGGATTCGCTTCATGAGATTCGCTATATACGGGCTTGGACCGATAGGATCCTTAATTTCAAAAGTCGCAATAGCCCGTGGATACGAGCCTGTAGCTGCTATTGACATTGACCCCTCGAAAAAGGGTAGAGACTTGGGTGAAATTATCGGGATAAGTGAAAAGCTTGGTGTAGAAGTCACGGGTGACTACCGAGTCCTCTACGAGGTTAAGCCTGACCTGGTTTTCCACGCAACAGGTACATGGTTATCCGATGTCTACCCTCAAATCGTCCACTCCATAGACAGCGGTGCGGATGTAGTATCTACCTGTGAAACGCTCTCCTTCCCATATTATAGGTACCCGGAGCTAGCCAGCCTCCTAGACGAATACGCGAAAACTAGGGGTGTGACGGTTTTGGGGACCGGGATTAACCCGGGCTTCCTCTTAGATTCGCTGCCGGCCTTTATGTCTACCAGTATGGCTCTACTCGAAAAAGTCGAAGCGGTTAGGTCTCTAGACGCCTCGCTGCGGAGACTGCCATTCCAGAAAAAGATAGGAGTTAACATGGAGCCCGGCGAGTTCGAGGAAGCGTTGAGAGAGGGGAGACTAACAGGTCATGTCGGTTTCGCCGAGTCTGTATTACTGATATCTACAATTACCGGGTTGGATGTTGATAGAGTTGAGGAAGGGCAGGAAGCGGTTATTGCCAGCGAGCAAGTTACCTCTAACGGTGTCACTGTGGAGAAAGGGAAAGTCGTCGGTGTACGCGGCTATGGCGTTGGATTTGCGGAAGACAAGGAAGTCATAAGAGTAGAGATGAGGGCCGGCATAGGATTTGCAAACTACGAGGAAATACGGCTCCACGGAGAACCCGAGATAACGTGGAGAAGCACTGGAACACATGGAGACCTGGGTACTGCTGCAGTAATAGTAAATATGGCTCCCAGAGTCCTAGACCACCAGCCTGGCCTCATAACGATGGCAGACCTTGTAAAGGGAGGGTACCATATAGTATAGCCTAGTAGTAACTATAATTAGCCTCGGCAATCCTTCTTTTAAATCAAGGCACGCGGGTAGGGCTGAGGGGCTCGCCCTCCCTCACAGCCGAAATGGGCGTAATGCGGGGCCAGTAACCTCCCCAGGGGATAGGGGGCCGGGGTGAACAGCGGCCTGAGCCTACGATGACCCCCGCCCCATGGGGCCGGCGGTAGCGGAGTCACGGCCGGAGGGCCGTGGCTACCGCTTTTACCGGGTGAACCTGGCCAGGCCCGGAAGGGAGCAACCTATACCCGGACGTCGGCGTTCATGGGTCTACGGGGTGAGAACGGCTCTCGCCGCTGCCCGGCCCCCTTATCCTCTGGGGAGGGGCCGCGTGCCTTTGGCGCGAGTGGTGTATGTTATGGAGTGGTCGGAGAGCGTTGTTAAAATTATGAGTTCTCCTCCGATCACAGTGAAACCTTTCGAACGGCTGGTTGACGCTACAAGGATTATGTATCAGAACCGTGTTGGAAGCGTGGTTGTTGTCGACGATAACCTAAGACCCATTGGCATCCTGACCAAAAGCGATTTCCTCTACTTTATAGCCACAGGTATAGTTAAGAGGGATCCCTTGGTTAGGGAGGTGATGAAGTCGGCTCCAGTCACTATAAGACAGAGTGAGTCCATTAAAGATGCCTATGATAGGATGAAAAGTTTGAATATACGGCACTTACCTGTTGTCAATGAACAGGGGACTC
>Ga0256831_1000826_pt1 | contig 16427 bp, 7 predicted proteins | sample 132544metaG_FD_189087 | JGI IMG/M metagenome (GOLD analysis project Ga0256831, IMG submission 189087) | Hydrothermal vent microbial communities from Lau Basin, Pacific Ocean - 132-544 | ecosystem: Environmental > Aquatic > Marine > Hydrothermal vents | place: Pacific Ocean: Lau Basin | collected...
AGAAAAAAGTTCGCTAATACTATTCCAATGTTCTTCAAAAGCACGTCGATTTAATGCTCCGGTTAACGCATCATGATGAGCCATTTCCCATAGCTCCTGATTTTTTTCATCTAAGTTCATATAGACAGTTTTTAACTTGTTTTGATACTTAGACAGTGAATATTTTACTTTTTCTAATTCAGTAATATGAAATTGAATATCTAATTCTTCGCATATCTCATCACAATTTTCTAATGTAGACTGATTTTTTAGTGTATCAATATAAGTAGACACCTGACGCAGTGGGCGAGATAGAAAGCGGCTCATTAAAAAATAAAAGAAGAGGGCAAATAACACCAGAATGATGGTGTTTCTAAAAAACACATGATTAACCTGTTGGAAAATTAATATCGATTCATTATTTAATTGTATTTTATAGCTGAGGTAATCAATAAAATCCTGAGTCTCTATCGTATGTTTCTTTGATACCAGAGCTTTTATTGAATGGCTTTGTAAATGATTAAATTGGGTGATTTTGCTTAATTGTGGTAATACATCGCTCTTAAAGGCAACATAACCTAGTACATTCTCATCATCATTATCTTTATATATAGGGGAAAATGTGACGAGCATGGGCTTATAATTGCTGATTGTAAAATAAGCTGTGACATTTTCACAATTGATTTTATTGGGTAAGGTACCGGACTTTCCTGAGCTGAGTGCATCGCCATATTCATCATAAATGGAAACTTCTTTAACATAGTTGGGAAGGGTATTTGCATTGAATAAACGATGAGTTTGCCAGTAATGATAGAACTCTGGGTGGTTTAATTGCTGGCGTACTTCATCCCAATGTGAAAACTTTAGGGTTTCTTCTTTGTAGTTATTAACTAAATTTTCTATTGTTTCAATTAGTTCAGCTTTGCCATTGTGAGCATTGTTTTGTGAAATATCATCTTGCAGTGCTTTAATGTCTAAAAAAGCAACCACGCTGCTGATTAAAAAAACAAAAATATAAAGTAATATGAAGCTAATGGCATAGCTTTTTATGGACATGGTTTTATAATTCATTTTGTTCTTCAGGGCTTTTTATTGATAGGTGCTTGCTTGATACTTTAATAGGGGCGGTTGTTGGATCTGGTTTTTTTTCAGTATCTTTAGCTGGTTTTTTGTTGGCATTGGGGTGGCTTAGTATGGTTTCAATAGTATCCATCAAGTCAAACTCATACTCACCATCAAAAAAGTGATCAGCACCGTTAATTGTTGTGATATCTATATCATATTGTGCCAGTTTTCGATTCCACTTGTGATCGATGATATTATCTTGCGTGCCTAAAATAAGTGATTGTTTAATTGTTATATTCTTTAAATAGGTGTTTATGTTCTTTTTTGTTAATTGTGAATAAGACAGATAATTTTGTGGTAGAGACGGGTACTTTTTGCAATAAGAAATCTCAAACTCATCAATTGAGTTCGGGTTTTCCTGCAATAATTGTTGCGCTTTTTTAATATTAACCAGACTGTTTTTATGAGTTGAGCCGATATCAGGCATGGTAATAAAAATAACTTGTTGAATGGTATTATCTATATGATGCATAAGATAATATGCTAAGAAGGGAGAACCGGCACTATGACCAATTAGAACAATTTTTTGTTTGGTTTTCTTTTTTAGCCACTTAATCCATAGGCTGAGTTCTTTAATATCTTGTTCAAGTGAGTGGGTGTGAATGGCTTCACAGGGCAGTGTTTTCTTTCGGTGGCTGATCCCTAAGGAAAGGGTAGGGCTGAGAACCGTGTAACCGGAGTCATATAAGGATTCAGCAAGGCGCTTCACTACAGGAAAATTATGAGTAAGCATAAAACCATGCAAAATCAAAATGACAGGTTTGTCAGTATCCCCTAGATAAAAGGCAGCGTCGGCTGTTAATGTATCCGAGATATTGATGTGTACTAAATTATTGGCAGATGCATTCTTTAAAAGGAAAATAAGAAGCAAAGCAAATAATAGCTTATGTTTTGTCTTGCAAAACATTGCGCCTTCCCCCCTTAAAAGCAACGCGTTATTGCATATTCTCTTGGTTCTTACAGCAAAGAGCTAAATGTAAGAATGTGTTTTTATTAAGCTCTATAGTAAGATTCTTATAAACTGATCGTATCTATTTTGTCGACAGGCAAAGTCTTGAGCTAGAAAACAGCCCATTATAGCGTTTTTTTAAAGTAATTTTAATGTTTAATTGGCTGAAATAAAGATTTTGGGAAATAGGTTTACATCATATCGAGGTATTTTTGTGGATCAATCTGCCATTTTTGATCCGATTCAGAGCTGATAATGGTGAGTTTTTTTTGTTCAGAGAGATTGATGACCCTAGGCTCAATGGTTTCGCGTGATTTGGTATTAAGAAAAGCAACCACAGTCGGTGTTAATAGGTTTTTATTATTTTCTGTGACAACGGCAAGATAGTGGTTACTGAGCATCACCAAAGTAGCGGGTGGGTAAATACCCACACAATGAATAAACTCTTGCATTAGGGTCGGGTTAAAGTGGCTACCTGTCCAAGAAAGCATTCTTTTGAGTACCACAGAAGGATCTTGACCTTTGTGGTAACAGCGATCAGCGGTCAGTGCATCATAAACATCCACAATGGCAGACATTTGTCCTATCTGGCTGATTTCATCGCCTTTTTTACCATCAGGATAGCCTGAACCATCAAATTTTTCATGGTGTAGTGCGGCAACATCTAAGGCATTTTGATTGATCCCCGGTGTCTTTGATAAAATGATACGGCTATCAACCACATGACGGCGCATAATAATAAACTCTTCATCGGTTAACTTGCCGGGTTTATTTAAAATTTCAGGTGGTGTGAGTGCCTTACCGATATCATGTAGTAGGCCACCAACACCCACATCATGGATCTGTTGTTCTGACATGCCTCGACTTTTAGTAAAAGACATCATTAATACACCAATATTAACGGAGTGCTCAAATGTGTAAGTATCCATGCTACGAATACGAGATAAACCCAGCAAAGCATTATGATTTTCTAATACTGACTGAGACATTTGATCAATAACAGGTGTTACTTGCTCCATTTTGACCTGCTGGCCTAATTTAATATCAGCCATGATATTAGAAATCGCTTCTTCAGCATGGCTTTTTATTTTTTTGGCCTCTGTGCGGGTTTGCTTGAGCCGTTTAGGTGTTTGCTGGTTGGTTTTTTGGGAAGATCCCTTTGAGTTGTTTTCTATGGTTTTAGAAACGATGGGTTCTTCTACTACATCAAGCCCTAGATCGGTGTCTATTTTTAATGATTTAATGCCCACATTGTGGATTTTTTTAATATCGGCTGATTCAGTAATTTTAAATTGATTGCGGGTAAAAGGGTGCTCCATCCATGAACAATTTAATTCATGAATATACATACCTAACTTTAATTGTTTACTATTAATGGTCTTGATCATAGTAAAAAATTATAGACACAAATAAGAAAAAAGCGAATTTTAAACGAATTTTTTTTGATTTTTTAAGCAAGGCTAAACTATTGAATAGAGCAAGAAAAGCTCATAAAAGTGGCGTCCCCTAGGGGGTTCGAACCCCTGTTACCGCCGTGAAAGGGCGGTGTCCTAGGCCACTAGACGAAGGGGACGCTATACTTGGTAAAGATACCAAATTTTGATGTCCTTCGAAGCGATTAGCTAGAAAGTGGGCATATTATAGGGGTGATATTTTTATTAGTCAAATATTAATTTCACTTTTTACTTGCTTTAAGTGAAAGGTATTTAGGAATTATGCCTGATAGGTCGCTGGTGTCCATTTTTGCTATGATCCTATTTACGGATGGACACTAGCTAATATGAATGGCTTTTTATATGATAAGAATATAATTTTATTGGCTACTTAATAGGATATCTGACACTATGACGGACTTAATTGAATCAAAGGCATGGCTGGCACTTAAAGAACACTATGAAAGTATAAAAGATGTCCATATGCGTGATATGTTTGCTGATGATCCTCAACGCTTTGAAGAGTTTTCAGCAAGCTTAAATGATATCTTACTCGACTATTCAAAAAATAGGGTTAACAAGGAAACCATGTCGCATCTATTTGCACTGGCTCGGCAGGGACATGTTGAAGAGTGGCGCGATAATATGTTTGCTGGAGAAGCCATCAATTCGACTGAAGATCGATGTGTTTTGCATTCTGCTTTGAGAAACCGCTCTAGCAAACCGGTTAGAGTCAATGGTCGCAATGTCATGCCTAAGGTAAAGGCGGTACTTGCCCATATGAGAGATTTTTCTGAACAAGTTCGTTCAGGTGAGTGGCGAGGCTACAATGGTGCGAGAATAAAAAGCATTGTCAATATTGGTATTGGTGGCTCTGACTTGGGGCCTCATGTGGTGTGTGAGGCAATGAAACCTTTTGCGCAAAGAGGCTTAAAAGCTTACTTTGTCTCAAATGCCGACGCCACACATCTGGTTGAAACCCTTAAACAAGTAGAGCCTGAATCTACTCTGTTTGTGATTGCATCTAAGACGTTTACCACTCAGGAAACGATGCTCAATGCCTATAGTGCTCGGAAGTGGTTTATGGATCTTGTGGGTAATGAAAAAGCCATAGAAAAACACTTTGTTGCGGTAACGACAAATATTGAGCTGGCAGAAAAGTTTGGTATCAATGAAGCCAATGCCTTTGAATTTTGGGACTGGGTCGGGGGGCGTTATTCTCTTTGGTCATCTGTGGGTTTAACCATTGCACTGTATTTAGGAATGGATCACTTCGAGGCCCTCTTAGAGGGAGCCTATGATATGGATCAGCATTTTAAAAAAGCACCTTTAGAAAAAAACATCCCTGTTATTTTAGCGTTGTTGGGTATTTGGTATAACAACTTTTTTGATGCCCAAAGCCATGCCATTATGCCCTATAGCCAATACTTAGAGCGTTTACCAGATTATTTGCAACAACTTGATATGGAAAGTAATGGTAAAACCATTGATCGTAATGGCCATCGGGTCAATTATCTAACAGGGCCTATTATCTGGGGGCAGTCAGGGACTAATGGTCAACATGCATTCTTTCAATTATTACATCAGGGCACCAAGCCAGTACCGGCTGACTTTCTCATTCCTGCATTGAGTCAAAATCCTTTAGGTTTGCATCATAGAGTGTTATTTTCTAATTGCCTAGCACAGACTAAAGCACTGATGTTAGGTAAAAAATACGCAGAAGCTGTGGATGAAATGACTCATCAAGGGTTTGATAAAGAGACGATAGAAGAAGTGATTCAACATAAGGTTTTTGATGGTAATAAGCCAACCAATACCATTATTTTTGAACGATTAACACCAAAAACACTAGGCTCTATTCTTGCTATGTATGAGCATAAAGTCTTTGTTCAAGGGGTCATCTGGAATATTAATTCATTTGATCAATGGGGTGTAGAATACGGCAAAGTGTTGGCTGGTCAAATCCAAAAAGACTTATCAAAGCCAGGTGATGTCGATAACCACGATGCTTCAACGAATGGCTTGATTAACTACCGTAAACGAGTGTATTTTGATGAGATTGAAAAATGTGGCGTGGATTAATAGACGAACAATAGATATAGAAACTCAGTTTTGCTTTTTTGAATAACAAAATGCGTATTAAAAGCTTAGATATTGGAAAACAAAAAGGCAGTGTCCATAATCCTGAATACCCCATTACCCGTCCATTATATTTGTTAACACATGGAAAACCATTTGCTAAAGTGAAAAAATTTATTGATTGGAGCTTATCTAACGAAGGTCAAACTATTATTAAAAAACGTTTTGTAGGCTATCAATAAGCATTATCTTTAGTTATTAAAGAGCTATTTCAATTCAAGACTTATTGTTAACGTTATTTGTTAAGCGATAAGTCTTCCTTCTGTAATTCATTATTACCTTAAATAAAAACCAAAAATGGACGTTATTGACCATGGCTCTTTATAGTAATGGTTATATCTGTCCACTATTGTTTAGATAAGGATATTACGTAATGATATTTTTTTAAATCATTGCGTTCAAGTGTCTGAATTTATTATTAAAATTGTATATTTTTCTTTCTTAATTATACTTCTATAAAGTGGCGTAAAACATGCTAATATAGGACGATAAAACATAGAAATTGATGCACGAGTCCTTTTAGGAATAATTGCAATAATTATTTAACTTAAGCCATATATAATAAAAAGAGATTTTATGAAAAATATAATAAAAAAAGGTGTGTTTAGCCTACTGCTACCCATAATGCTGGGTTCTTCTATTACCACAACTGTTTTGGCAAGTTCTGATCCTTATTTAGGTGAAATTAGCTATGTTGCTTTTAACTATGCACCTAGGGGATGGGCAAAGTGTGATGGCCAATTGTTAGCCATTTCAAACTATACGGCTCTTTTCTCTCTACTAGGTACAACCTATGGTGGTGATGGTAGAACAACATTTGCCTTGCCTGACATGCGGGGGAGAGCACTTTTACATCAAGGTAATTCACCAGGACATTCTTCTTATCGTATGGGGCAAAAAGGAGGGCAAGAGAGTGCGACATTAGGGATAAATCAACTGCCATCTCATAGCCATGCAAGTACAGCAACATCCTTATCAACATCAACGGTTGCTACGGGTGCTACAGCAACATCCACATTGAAAGCTTACAATGGTGATGCAAGTCTAACGACGGCCTCTGGTTCATCATTGGCAACAACGGGTAGAAATGTATACAATTCAGTCGCTCCTAATGTGAATATGCATGCAGGCTCTGTTGTGACCACCATTGATGGACTTACTATTAATACTAATACCAATACGACAGTAGCAATTAATAATACGGGTGGTTCCCAAAGCTTTTCTATTATGCAGCCTTATACAACACTTAATTGTATTATTGCTCTTGAAGGCACCTTCCCTCCAAGAAACTAAACGTATAATTGATAGAATGTTCCTTGTTAATTATTCTACTTTGCTTTAATAAAAGATTAAGGGCTTACTCTCGGACAGGCTCCTAGCCCTTAATCTTTCACTAGATATTTCCCACACCTCTTTTTTTAATGTGCTCTTAATAAATAAGGCACTCACCATTATGTAATAGTCAAGGATGTTTACGATGAATGATAACCAGACAACAAATACACTTATTTTTATTGATAAAGGTGTACAAGATTATCAAAACTTAATGGATGGTGCTCAAGCAGGTACTAAAGTTGTATTGCTTGATACAAGTAAAGATGGTGTGCAACAGATTGCTGAGGCACTTGCTTCTTATAATAATTTAGAGAGTATTCAATTATTTTCACATGGTAATAGTGGTCAACTGGCTTTAGGTTCGACAATTCTAGACGCTTCTTCTATTGATAACTATCAGGAACAACTGACAATTTGGGGAGAATCTTTATCAGAAACAGGAGATATTTTACTTTACGGCTGTAATGTTGCACAAGGAATTAAGGGGCAAACATTTATTCAACAATTATCAGAGAAAACTCATGCTGATATTGCTGCATCTACTGATATTACAGGTTCTGCCTTACTGGATGGTGATTGGGTATTAGAGGCTAATGCTGGAGGCACTATTGAAACAAATGTGGCGCTTGAGACAGCAACACTGAGTGCCTATAGCAGTGCTTTATTGGTTGCTAATGAGGACTATGAGGATGATGTTGCTGTTTCAGATCCTGTCCCAAGTAATACCACATGGGATAATGATGGCTGGACTTATACTTCAAATGATGTTGGTGCTACCACTAGCATCTATGTTAGAACTACTCTAGACTTTACAGGTAATTCTCTTCAAGCTGTGTCGTCTGGGGCAGGGGCTATGACGGAGCTTTCAGTAAAATCAACAGATGGTTCAGAGTTCAAGTTGATGAGTTTTGATTATGGTAGAGGTTATAGCTCAAATCTTAATGGTGTTGTGATAACAGGATACCGTGATAATATTGCTGTGAGTGGTGCATCTATTGCTATTGCAGATGGTCTTTTAACTTATCATATTGATGTTAATGCGGATACTAATTGGCAAAATATTGATGAGATCCGCATTACTGGCCCAGATCTGGATCCTGAAATTGACAACTTGTTTGTGACTGCTCCGGTGTTGACTCCAACACCAGCAATTACTGCTGCGACGTATGATGCCAGCACCCATATATTGACTGTGACAGGTACTGCTTTTGAAGCCAAATCAGGTGCTTCCAATGATGTCAATGTGGCTAATCTAACACTCAGTGGTGAAGGTGGGGCAAGCTACACCCTAAGCTCAGCGGATGTTGAAATTACCAATGCAACGACATTTTCAATTACCTTAAATGCCACCGATCAAATTAATGTTGCCGGTTTATTAAATAAGAATGGTAGCTCAGCTGTTGATGCAACTAGTTACAATTTAGCCGCTAGTGATGACTTTATTGCAAATGTAACGGCAGGTGATACGTCTGACCTAACGGGTAATGCCATTACTGTGAGTAATGTACAAACCCCATCTATTAGCTCATCCAGCTATAATGCCACTACTGGGGCATTAGTTGTTACGGGAACAAATTTTGTCAAAGCAAGTGGTGCGAATAATGACATTAGCGCCAATAAATTCACTTTTTTAGGTGAGGGTGGTGCAACGTATTCTCTAACCGATACGGCTAACGTTGAAATTAGCTCTGCTACTGAGTTTAGCCTGATACTCAGTACCACAGATAAATCGGCTATTAATCAAATTATTAATAAAAATGGTACGGCATCAACCGGTGCAATGACGTATAATTTATCGGCAGCAGATGATTGGAATACAGTTATTGCCAATACTGATATTTCTGATGTGAGCAATGGTATTACGGCAAGTAATGTGGCGACACCTGTTGTCAATAGCGCTACGTATAATGCCAATTCAGGTTCCTTAGTGGTAACAGGGACGGGTTTTCTTAATATTTCTGGTGCTAATAACGATATTGATGTCTCAAAATTAACCTTTACAGGTGAAGCCAATGAGACTTACACATTAACCGACAGTGCCGATATTGAAATCAGTAGTGGTACCGCTTTCACCGTTACACTCAGCGCCACAGATAAAGCTGCAATTAACCAAATTATGAATAAAAATGGGCTGACATCAAATGATGTGACGACCTATAATCTGGCGGCTGCTGAAGACTGGGCTAGGGGAGCTGATCCAAGTGTGGCAGTCGTTGATGCCACGGGTAATAGTATCACTGTGAATAATGTTGCTATACCGGTCATTAATACGGCGACATACGATGCTGCTACGGGTATTTTGGTGGTTACAGGTAATAATTATCTAAAGTCTTCAGGTCCGGCGAATGATATTGATGTCTCTATGCTGACGTTTACTGGAGAAGGGGGAACAACTTATAATTTAACAGATTCCTCTGATGTTGATATTCTTTCGGCAACTTCTTTTAGTGTCTTGTTAAGTGCCACGGATAAGGCGGCCGTCAATCAGATTATCAATAAGGATGGCAGTAGCTCAACTAATGCCACACTTTACAATCTTGGTGCAGCAGAAGACTGGGCAATGGGAGCTGATTCAGCTGTGGTGGTGGTTGATGCGACGGGTAATGCTATAACAGCCAGTAATGTTGCCATACCCATAATCAATAGTGCCAGCTATGACTATAATACGAATACACTTGTCGTCACTGGGACAGGTTTTTTAAACGCTGCAGGTGCAGCAAATGACATTGATGTCTCTAAGCTCACTTTTACTGGAGAAAGTGGCGCAAGTTATGCCTTAAGCAGTACCACAGATGTAGAAATCACTTCTGGTACACAATTTAATCTACTCTTAAGTGGTACTGATTTAACTCATGTTGAGTCATTACTGAATAAAAATGGTACGGCCTCAGAAAGTGGTACAACATACAACTTAGCTGCTGCCGAAGATTGGGCCGTGGGTGCCGATGGTGCCATAAATGTGGCGGATGTCAGTGCTAATAATATTGTGGTGTCTAATTATTCAGCACCCACTATTAGTAGCAGTATTTATGATGTGAGTACTGGGCAAACCCTTGTTATTGGTACTAATTTTGTTAGTAATAGTGGCGTTGCTAATGATGTTGATGCCTCATTGTTTTCCTTTACAGGTGAAGGGGGTGCTACGTATTCACTAACGGATACACTTGATGTTGATATTAGCTCTGATACAACATTTATTTTGACCTTGTCTGCTACTGATCAATTAACAATTAATGGCTTACTGAATAAAAATGGGGTCGTTTCTGCGGATGCAAGTACTTATAACTTAGCTGCTACTGAAGATTGGATGATAGGATCTGCTGCTGCCATTAATGTTGCAGATACTATCGCCAACCCCATTACTACCAGTAATGTTGTTATACCCACCATTAGTTCCAGTATTTATGATTCAGCTACTGGAGTGTTAGATGTTACGGCTAGTGATCTATTTAAAAAAATAGGCGCAGTGAATGATATTGATATTTCTAAATTTACCTTTACCGGTGGTGTTGCTAATCAGACGTATACTCTAACAAGTAATAGTGATATTGAAATAACCTCAGATTCTTCTTTTAGCCTAACGTTAACAGGTTTGGATAAAACTCAGGTTGATAATATTCTTGATCAAATTGGCACAACGTCAAGTGCTGGTTCAACCTATAATCTTAGCTTGGCAGATAATTGGCTAACAGCAGCCGATAGTACAAGCAATATTAGTGATACCACCAATAGCATTACAGTGAATATTGCACCTACTATTGTTTCTGCAACCTATGATGCTAGTAGCGGAGTTCTTATTGTCACTGGAACAAATATTCAGGCTAATGGCAGTGCTTTTGATATTGATGCTTCTCGTGTCACACTCACAGGCGAAGGTGGTAATACTTATACGTTAACAGATAGCAATGATGTTAACCGAGATTCAGTCAGTCAGTTTACTTTGCTTCTCAGTGCAGCAGATCAAGCTGGATTGAAGCAAATGATGAATAAAAATGGCTCCAGTAGCACTGGTGGGACAAACTATAACATTGCTGTTGCAGATGATTGGGATACTAATGTGACAAGTGGCGATACCTCAGATACCTTAGCCAATGCAGTAACTGTTAGCAATGTTGCTATACCTGCTATTAGTGGTGCTACCTATGATGCAAATACGGGTACCTTAATTGTAACAGGAACAAATTTTCTTATCGCTGCTGGTGCAAATAATGATATTGATGTTTCCAAGCTTAGCCTTACAGGTGAGGGTGGTGCTGTCTATACACTTAGTGATAGTTCTGATGTTGATACAAGTAATGCCAATAGTTTTACCGTAATATTAAGCGCAACTGACCAAGCAGAAGTCAATCAAATGATGAATAAAAATGGTACTTCATCAACGGATGCAACCAGCTATAATTTAGCTGCTATGGAAGATTGGGCGCTTGGTGCGGCATCTGCTGTGGTTACGGTTGATGCAACGGCTAATGCGATAACAACTAGCAATGTCGCCGCACCAACTATTATAGATGCGACTTACAATTCTGCTTCGGGTGTGCTTGTTGTTACAGGGACAGGTTACCTTAAAGCCAGCGGTGCTGCTAATGATATTGATATTTCTAAATTGACTTTTACGGGTGGTGTAGCGGATGCCACTTATACCTTAAGCAGTGCAACAGACATTGAAATTACCTCGGGCACATCATTTACTCTAACACTCTCTGGCGCTGATAAGAGTCAGGTCGATCTCTTGTTGGATCAATCAGGTACTGTCTCAAATAGTGGTTCCACTTATAATTTATCTGCGGCAGAAGACTGGGCTGTAGGAGCTGATAGTGCAGTTAATGTTATTGATAATACAAATGCGATAACGGTTACTGCAACACCACAGATTAATTCTGCAACTTATGATGCTGACAGTGGTATTTTGGTCGTAACTGGGAGTAATATTCAGGCTAATGGTAGTGGCCTTGATATTGATGCTTCCACTCTAAGCTTAACTGGGGAGGGAGGAGAGGCCTATACTTTGACAAATACCAGTGATGTTAATAGAGACTCAAATACTCAATTCACTGTATTACTAAGTAATGAAGATAAGGTGGCACTTAATCAAATTATGAATAATGATGGTGTCAATAGTAGTAGTGGGGCAACGTACAACATTGCTGTAGCGGATGATTGGAATACCAGTGTAACTGCAGGTAATATATCGGATACCATTGCTAATGCTGTTACTGTTAGTAATGTTGCTATACCTATTATTACAGGAACTGCCTATAACACCACATCTGGAATTCTTACTGTTTCAGGGACAGGTTTCTTAAACCTTAATGGTGTCAATAATGATATTGATGTCAGTCTATTTACTTTTACTGGTGAAGGTGGTGGGAACTATAGCCTAACGGATACCATTGATGTGGACATTACATCAGGTACAAAATTCACCCTAATTTTATCTAATACTGATAAGTTTGAAGTTAATCAATTGCTTAATAATATTGGCACCAGTGCAGCAGATACCACACCTTATAATTTGGCTGCTGCAGAAGACTGGGCAAAAGGTGCCAATGCAAGTGTTAATGTCATTGATCTAAGTAGTCCTATTACCGTAATACCCATTCCTATAACCCCTACACCACCAGCGTCAGAACCACCAATTTTAGAACCTGATAGTGATGGAGATGGTGCTGATAATAGTGTAGAAGATCAAGTGCCTGATTTAGATGGTACGGCAACAGGGGATGGCAATGGTGATGGTCAGGCAGATGCCCAACAAGAAAATGTGGCCAGTTTAGTCTCATCTGGTGCTGCTCATGACTATATTACGTTTGCAATTGATGCTGAGCTGAATCCCAGTGCGAATTTTTCTCAAGTACAGGTGTATACAGATGATACTAATACGCCTGATAATTTAGAATTACCACTAGGTTTATTTGAGTTTACGATACATGATATCGCTATAGGCGAGCAAGTGGCTATTAGTGCGTATATTCCTGATGATATGCAGATAAATGGTTATTGGAAACAGGATAATAATGGTTTTTGGCATGATATTGCCACTCACATTAGCATGGTTGGTAATAAAACTAAAATTGATTTCACACTGACAGATGGTGGTATCTTTGATCGAGATGGTTTGGCTAATGGAGAAATTATTGATCCAAGTGGACCTGCTTTATTTTCGGTTATTGAGAATCCTCCTCAGAATAATTTGGATACAGATAATGATGGTCGCCCCGATTTGATTGAGACAAGTGAAGGTTTTGATTTAAATATAAAAGATAATAATATTTTTACTGAAAACAATACGTTTATAAAACAAGTTAGTCGAGAATTGCTCAATAGAGAGATAAGTGATACAGGTTTGCAGAGTTGGTCAAACTTGCTTGATACGAGCATTCTAAATAAGGGGCAGGTTGTTAAAGCATTCTTTGACTCAAATGAATTTCAACAAGGGGCTGGCACAATTTATGGTCTTTACCATGGTTTGTTTAACCGCAGTGCCGGACATGGTGGTATTAATGCATGGCTTGATTTATACCATGATGGTGCATCGTTAAATAGTATTGCAGAAAGCTTTTATAATGCTCCTGAAAGTAATAATCGGTTTAGTGGTTTGGATAATGAAAGCTTTATTCAAAGCCTTTACACAAGGATTTTTAATGGTAATACAATAGCACAGGATGAGTTAATATTCTGGAAAAACAATCTTGATAATGGTGGTGGGCGGGGTAATATTGCCGTTAGTTTTGTTCAAAGTGAGCAATTTCAGTTAGATAACCAAGCTCGTGTTATGACTGATACCTTATTTCTGCAATGGCTTGATAGAGATCCTGGAGCAGAAGGTTATCAGTACTGGGTGCAATCATTAAGCAACCCACAAAGCCCTCAGTATACTCAACAATTGGACTCTTTCTTTACTCATGATGAAGTAGAAGTCCGTTTTATTGGTGTGGTGGATAGCCTAGTGGATAATGGCGTTTAGCGCGGTGGCAATTCATCAATCTTAAATTGATCCACCAGCTTTTGTAAGTTAGCTGATAGCTCAGCAAGTACTTCACTGGATGTTTTAATCTCCAGTGAAGAGGCACAGGTTTTTTTACTTTCTAAAACAATTTGTTCAATATTGTTATTGATCTCTTCGGAGAAATCAGCTTGTTCATTAACCGCTTCTTTGATCAAATGATTTTTCTTATCAATGGCATCAATAGACTGCATAACTGTTTGTAAAATCTCACCAGCATTTTTTGCTTGCTCGACACTGTCTAAGGTATGTACTTTGCTGGCATCCATTACTTTTACGGCATTTTTACTGGCACTTTGTAGGCTTTCTATAATATCGTGTATTTTAGTGGTTGCTTCTTGTGTGCTACTGGCTAGTTGACGTACTTCATCGGCAACAACAGCAAAGCCTCTACCGGATTCACCCGCTCGTGCAGCTTCAATGGCCGCATTAAGTGCTAGTAGATTGGTCTGCTCTGCAATCCCCTTAATGACACTCACGACTGAGCCGATATTTTCACTATCAGATTCTAATTGATGAATAACAACGGCAGATTGCTCTATTTGACTGGCAACTAGATTGATGGCACTAATTGTTGCTAAAACACTATCCTGACCCTTTTGAGCATCTTCTTTTGTCTGATGAGTGGCATTGGCTGCAAAGTCTGTGTGTTCTGTGACCTGTTTTGATTTATCTTTCATTTGATTAATAGCATAGGCGATGTGGTTAGTTTCTTCATTTTGCCGAGTCAGGGTGATATTGGTTTCCTCAGAGTGATCATGTAGAACCTTAGTGGCCTGAGTAAAATAACTAACTGTATGTGACACTTCTTGTAAGCTATTATGAAATTTTAAAAGCATGTTATCAAACGCATTGGCAGTGATGCCAATTTCATCATTATGGTTCATATTAATGCGTTTGGTTAAATCAGAGGTTTGTTCAATTTCTTTGATGGTATTGCTTAAACAAATGATAGGCTTGGTAAAAATTCGGGAAAAAAGTAAGCCAGCAATGGTTGATACGATTAACATTATAAAAAATACAGATAATGCTGATGTTATAATGGTATTTTTTAATGCTTTAACCGGTGAAAAGGCCTCAGAGGTATTTATTTCAGCAATAATTGCCCAGTGAAGGTCGGCAATATGAAGGCTACTATAGGCTGATAATACAGGTATATTTAACGTGTTAATATAGTTAGAGAATCCTGATTGGCCAGAGAATGCATTCTCGGTACCCACTGTTTTAATTGTCTGCACTAAAACATTAGTCTGTTTTGCCTGAATATTTTTTATTTTTTGAGAACTGATATTTGTCTGCTTAAGTAAAGAAAAATAAGTCTCTGGATTTTCAATAAGTTGTCGATCAATACTACGTGAAAGAAAATCAGAGCCGACCAAATAACTCTCACCTGTGTCACCCATGCCTACTTGTTTCCAATTTTTATTACTGGTCATAATATGATTGATCATTTGGGTATTGAGCTGAAAAATAAGAATACCGGTTTTTTCTTCATCATCAAAAATAGGCGATGCAATAAAAGCGGAAGCTTGGTTAAGCGAAGGCAAGTAGGGTGAAAAATCTGTGAGAGCAACAAAATCTGCTTGGGTGGCTTTATTGGCTTTACTAAATACTTTCCCTAAGGCTGATTGAGCCAGTGGCCCCGTTTTTAATGAACTGGCAAAGTCTATTTTTTTACTAACGGAATAGATGATATTGCCACTGTCTGGGTCAACAAAATAGATATCACTGTATAAAAAACGATCTTTAAATTCCTTAAACTTATTATGATAAAGACTGTGTATTTGAGCATATAGAGTGTCATCTTCTGGGTTTAGCAGGCGATCTTTTGTCATTAAAGGTGCTTTATTATTAACTAGATATTGTGTCTGTAAAGTAATTGCCTGTTCGCTGAGTGTCTTGGTAAACTTATTCAGTTCAGGAGGTGTATTGGAATTTAATTCTTTAAAACCTTCTAGAAAATCTTTTTGGTAAAATTTTTGGAGATTTTTTTTATAATCACTAATAGGTGTTTCGTCAATAAACTCATCATTAAAATTAGTAAAGGCATCTTTAAATGATAAGCTGGCATCAATAAACATTTGATCTTTAGAAAAGGTAATTAATTGATCAGTTGTGGTTTTAAAGTAATTTTCAATTTGTGATTTTTTATCATCTCGTAGGGCAATTAGACGGTGCTCTATCTGTTCCTGAAGCACTTTTTCCCCTTTATCAATAGATTGCCAACCGATAACTGCACTGGTAACAAGCAAGGGAATAATGGTTAAAAAACCAGAACCCAATAACATTTTTGATTTAATATTCATAAACTCATAATCCAAAGATAATCCTAAATAAATCAGTTGAACCTACTGCGAATGTCCATAGCACTGAACCTACAAGGCTTTGCAGAACATTTTGACTTCACCCGTAGGGTGACTACGAATAAAGTCAAAATAACCTGAAAATCCTTGTATCTCCAGCA
>Ga0256831_1000827_pt1 | contig 16425 bp, 15 predicted proteins | sample 132544metaG_FD_189087 | JGI IMG/M metagenome (GOLD analysis project Ga0256831, IMG submission 189087) | Hydrothermal vent microbial communities from Lau Basin, Pacific Ocean - 132-544 | ecosystem: Environmental > Aquatic > Marine > Hydrothermal vents | place: Pacific Ocean: Lau Basin | collected...
TTTTCAACATAATGTACTCGATGTTGACTAGAGAGCATACTCACAAAATAGCTCTCTCGTATGGTTCCTATCTCTTGGTTACTACATAAAGCAGAAAATAAGTTGGTATTTCCAAGGTAGAGTTTGTCAGGTTTTCGTATGGCTTTAAATCGTTTGGCTTCGTGTGATATGTGGTGAATGAGTTCAGCTTTTCCCAAATACTCTATGTATTTGTAAAGCGTCATTTTAGTGATGCCAACAGTTGAAGCCAACTTATCAATAGAGAGTTCTAAGGGCTTCGAGACACAGATGGTCAAGAGTAGTTTTTTGAGTATGTCTATCTTGTCAGCTTGAATCTTAAAGAGTCGCCCTAAATCTTTGTACAACACGGTATTAATAGTTTCATGAATTCTATCAATATATTTGGATTTGTCCTCAAAGTAGAACGGGTAAACCCCCACATTTACAAACTCATCGTAAAGTTTCAAAATCTTTTTGTCTGTTAATTCATTCATAATATCATGCACTATTGCCTCATGATTCTCTACAATGTTTTCTAAGCGATAAGCCTCTAAATCTACTTTTTGAGTCACTTCAAGATACTCTCTAAAAGAAAATATAGGCATTTGGTACATCGAATAACGCCGTGCAAAATCTGCATTGGTAATCTCTATCGCAGATGAACCTGAAAAGAGTATCTTGACCTCTAAAAAATCATAAATAGATTTCAACTGAGCCTGAAAATCATCAGCCTCATGAATCTCATCTATGACAATAAACTCTCCACCTCGTCTTACAAACTCATCAACAAAATCAAAAAGAGAAACCCCTTTCATCATAGGGTGGTCACAAGATATATAGAGCTTTTTAGAGGCATTAAGTTTGGTGTTTTTAAGTATCTGTAACATCATCGTAGTCTTACCCACTCCACGACTTCCATAGATACCTATAATCTTACTTGTTGAGTCAAAAATCTCTTCATAGAGAAATCTTCTATATTTTGGTAGAGGCTGGTTCTGTTTAAAAAGAGAGAGTCTTTGTGCATTTTTTAGTTTTTCTTGCATTTTAAGTCCAATGTATTATACTAATTTTATTATATTTAGTATATCATGTTATACTTAATTTATAAATTTTCCAACTCGCCCCTCATCTTTTTCCTTTATATTCCTATTAAACCCTCTTCAAAACAAAAAAAGCTCTCAAACTATAAAAATCTTTTGCACTCATCCAATCTAGCTTGGCTATCTGCTCTTGTGCATACTCAATATTGTTATTGTTTATCATAAATTCTGATGCCATGGTTAAATGGTTGTTGTGGGAATAAAAGAGACGAATAAAATACCAATCCTGTATTAACTCTTGCTCATGAACTATTTTTTCTAGCAAATCAAAAAGATTTTCAGGTATCGTGATAGATTCTAAAGAAGAGAAGTTGAAGAAAAGTTTATCTTGCTTGATTGGTTATGTAAGAAGTAGAGCTGTAGCCCTACTTCTCGATATTAACAAGAGTAGTTAACGATGTACTCAAATGCTGTTGGTCTACCCTCAACATTGTATACGTGTCTGTCGAACATATATTGAGAATACTCCATAACATAGTCAGAACTCATAATAGGAGCAAGGAACTCATGGTCTCTCTCAAGCCCCTCTAGTGAGTCTCTAAATGTACTTGGAAGCTCTGGAATACCACGCTCTGCAAGTTCTCTTCTTGAGATTTCAAATAGGTCTTCATTTACAGGACCTACCATTGGGTATCCACCCTGTTTAATTCCATCAAGACCTGCAATCATAAGAACTGCAAATGCAAGGTAAGGACAAGAGGTAGAGTCTGGGAAACGAGTCTCAATTCTAGTTGCTGGAGCACCTGCACCATAAGGAATTCTACAAGCAGCTGAACGGTTTTGGCTAGAGTAAGTTAAGATTCTTGGAGCTTCAAAACCTGGTAAAAGTCTTTTGTAAGAGTTTGTACTTGGGTTTGTAAATGCTGCAACAGCCTCTTTGTGTTTAAAGATACCACTTAGGTAGTCAAGTGCTGTTTTAGAAAGGTTAGCATACGCTCCCTCTTCATAGAACAGGTTTGAACCATCTTTCCATAATGATTGGTGAACGTGCATTCCGTTACCGTTATCATTGTAGATTGGTTTTGGCATAAATGTAGCTGTTTTACCATTAAGGTGTGCTACCATTTTTACAACATATTTGTACTTTTGAACGTTATCAGCAGCTGTGATAATGTCAGAGTAAACGATACCAATCTCATGTTGACCTTGTGCAACTTCGTGGTGACCTAGAACTACCTCTAAACCAACATCTTCAAGAACTTGCATCATCTCGGCTCTTAAATCAACAGCTGGGTCAGTTGGTTGTACTGGGAAGTATCCACCTTTAATTCTTGGTCTATGACCCATGTTACCCATCTCACCGTAGTCAGCATTGTCTGCCCAGTGACCTTCATCTGTCTCTACTTTGAATGATTGGTGGTTGTCGTTGTCAACAATTTTAACATCATCAAAGATAAAGAACTCATTCTCTGGTCCAAAGTACGCAGTGTCAGCTACACCTGCTTCATCAAGAGCTTTAAGTGCTTTTTTAGCGATACTTCTTGGACATTTAGCATAAAACTCATCTTTATAGATATCGTAAACATCACAAATAACGATTACTGTACTGTCTGCTGTAAATGGGTCAAGGAAAGCTGAACCAACATCAGGTCGAAGAAGCATATCTGATTCATTAATTGGTTGCCAGTTCTCGATTGAAGAACCATCAAATGGAAGACCACCCTCAAGTTGTCCCTCTGTTACTGCACTCATTCTGTACGAAATATGATGCCATGCACCCTTAATATCTGTAAATCTAAAATCTACAAACTCTACTTCGTTCTCTTCACAGAATTCAAAAAATCCAGCTATATCATTCTCTTCTACAAATTTACCCATTGGTAATCTCCTAAAAATTTAAGTTGCCTCGATTGTATCGCAAACTTTTTTAAAGATATAACAATTGATGATTAAAAAGTAATCAAATCTCTCTCTTGTTGTTTAAAAGTAACAGCTTTTGTATAGCCTACACTCCTAGCCAAAGTGACCACTTCATGGTATCCAAAGCCCACTTGTTCAACAGCATGAGCATCAGAAGAGAAGGTGATAGGGATGTTCATCTCATATGCTACTTCTAGTAACATTTGTGAGGGGTATATCTCTTTTATGGGCTTACGTAATCCTGCTCCATTAAGCTCTATGACCATTTCGGATTTTTTAATTGCTTGAAGTGCTTTCTTTGCAAGAACTCTAATATCTTTAGTTGGCATAAACTTAAATACTTTAATAAGGTCAAAGTGTCCTACTATATCAAAATATTTTGTTTTTGCCATCGCCTCAATAGCATCAAAATACTCCTGCCATATATCATCTATGTTCCGAGTTTTCCACCCTCCAATAAACTCAGGATTATCAAACCCCCATTTATCAAGGAAATGGACAGAACCAATCAGATAATCAACTTTTGAGGTTAAAACACGCTTATCCATATGTCCTTTGAGATAATCTACCTCATAGCCTAAAAGAATCTCTATCTCATTTTTATACCTCTCTTTTAACTTCAATACATCATCTGTATACTCTTGCATCTCATCAAAACTTAGCCTATAGTACGAATCAAAATCCATAGGAGCGTGTTCTGAAAAACCATAAATATCAATGCCCAACTCTATAGCACGGACAATATACTCTTCTACTGTTCCCTCTGCGTGGTTACAACGCGAGGTGTGGTTGTGTAAATCTATTCTCATGCGATATTTTAGCCAAAAACTATCAAAAAGAATTAAAATATTATTTTTTAATAAAATGTGTTGTTTTTTATTACTATTAAAGTAAAAATGTATTATAATTTTCTAAACAAGAAATAACAAAGGAGTCTAAGATGTTACGAATTTTTTTAATAAGTGTTCTACTAGTAGGAACATTTTCAGTTGCTGATAGTTACTATATAGACAGGAATGTAAAGCCTGTAAGTTATCAGAGTGAGAATGATGTTTTGAAACTAAAGTTAGAGATATATCAGTTAAAAGAGAAAAATCTTGAACTTCAAAAGATTATTGATGATTTGAAAATGACTACTGAACAGAGACAAGCGTTTAAACGTAAAGAGGCTATTGAGGATTTTCGTCAGCAGTTGAGAAACAATCGTTTAAATCAGAAAGTTTCATTGAGTTATTAAAGTTTTTGCAAAACTTTTTGGAATCGGAGACTTCAGTCCTAAATAGAGCGAGGTTAAAGCTATCGGTTCTTAGTTTTGCAAGATATTTATTAAAGACTAACGTCTGCTATATCGGACATTTCTAAATTGACCCTGATTTAACTGTTGTGGCTTTTGTGACAACTGTGCCAATTTATATTTAGCTTGTTGGTTTCCTGCTCTACTAGCAATGCCATACCAGTGACGAGCCAACTCTTGTTGTGGAATCACCCCTAACCCTTTTTCAAAATTAACACCCATACAGTACATTGCACCAACATGTCCTTTTCGTGCTGCTCTATGAAAGAGGTTAAAGGCCAATCGTGGATTTTTTTGTACACCATCTCCATTTGCATACATCATAGCCAAATCAAACTCGGCATTTTTATTTCCCATTTTAGCTGCTCTTTGTGCTTGTGCAAATTTGCTGTTAGGGTTAAAATCTATTCTAGCTTGAGGTTGAATATTTGGATTAAATCTTGGCTGAACCCTAGCTTGAGGTTGAACGTTTGGATTAAATCTTGGCTGAACTCTAGCTTGAGGTTGAACGTTTGGATTAAATCGTGGCTGAACTCTAGCTTGGGGTTGAACGTTTGGATTAAATCGTGGCTGAACTCTAGCTTGGGGTTGAACATTTGGATTAAATCTTGGTTGAACTCTCTGAATAGGTCGTCTAACCTGTTGAGTTCTATATTCTCCTCTAGGTGGATAGTAGGCTCTCTTTTGCATTTGTTGATTTATTTGACGCATAGGTTGTCTAGGGGCATAGTTAGCATGAATAACTCCTCTACCCATATTGTTATCTCTTACTACTGGAGTTTGTCCTCTGTTATAGTTTATAAAGTGATTAACAGAAGAGATTTCTCTCTCTGCTCTTATTGTTGGAAATGGATTTGATGCCAAAGCGACACCACTACTCATCATTAATAGTGTCATAGATAATAATATTTTTCTCATTTTTAATCCTTAGCTTAATTTTTTATTAATAATATTTTATAATATAAAAAATTAAAAGGCACTTAATAATATTAATATTTCATATTTAATAACTCACAACATCACAATCAACACGATGTTTAGAGATATTATCATCACGTGAAGTTAGATTTAGCTTATTGGCATAGTAGAAGCACTCCTCATAATTGTCTTGGTTGTTGTAGAGAACCTTATAGAAACCTCGTGAGACTGCCATTCTGTTTTTTCCAATACGTTTAGATTGTCTGCCATATTTTACGACATTGATAACATCTATCTCTCCTAACTCTACGGCTTTATCTCGGGAGTACTTCTCTACTTGTGACCACATATTTCGGTTCACTTGTGGAGCTTGTGGAATGATATTGGCTAACGTGTAGACAGCATTTAGACTCTCCTCACTCCAATCAAATGCAGCATCAGGGGCTAAGTGACCTCTATCATAGTTAGAGTTGGTGTAGTCTGTAGTGTAGATTCTATAGCGTTTTTCTATGCTTTTTTCAGAGTAAAAAGAGGGTCTCTTATCAATATTTGGATTGTTCATCAAATCCCCATCAAGATGATACGCGACACTCTTTGCTGCTTTTAACCTATAGTCATAGCAGATAGTGATAAACTCATTATCTATTATCTGACTACAGTTTGTTTCATTTATAAAGTCGCTTTTATATTCTACTCTGCTACTGCTCTCTTGATTGTTTATAGTATCACTAGGATTTATATCCTCACTCATGGAACTTGTTCCACCACACCCTACCAATGTAAACAGTGAAACTACTGCTACTATACCTTTTACTATTCTCATTATCCTCTCCTTTAAATCCAAAGATTATCAATAAGACGTGTCTGTCCTATTTTTACTGCTACCAATATGATACTATTTCCAAGCTCAACTTCATCCATAGATACAAATTGGCGATTGACTATTGCTATATACTCAATCTCTACTTCTGATAATATCATAGCCATCTCTGCTTTTATCTTAATTGTATTGAACTCTTTTTTCATAATGATATCAGTAGCTTTTTTAAGTGAACGAGAGAGGCTTAAGGCTTGAACTCTCTGCTCTTTACTTAAGTATACGTTTCTACTACTTAATGCTAACCCATCAGCATCTCTTACGATATCACAGGGGATTATCTCAACATTAATAAAGTAGTTCTTTACCATTTGAGTTATCAGAACCAACTGCTGTGCATCTTTTTTGCCAAAGTAGGCTTTAAATCTTTTAGGTTTATGATAGGCGATAAGATTTAAAAGCTTCATCACAACTTGAAGCATACCATCAAAATGTCCTGCTCGTGATGTTCCCTCTAAGATAAACCCTCTAACAGCAGGGGCTGAAATGGCTAACTCATCTTTTTCGTACATCATATCTACTGTTGGCATAAATAGTATATCAACCCCTGCTAGTTGACAGATTTTTTTGTCAGCCTCCTCTCTTCTAGGATAAGCATCTAGGTCTTCGCCCTCCAAAAACTGTGTAGGGTTAACAAAGATAGAGACCACTACAATATCACTATCCTCTCGTGCTTTACGAATTAAAGAGAGATGCCCCTCATGTAATGCACCCATTGTGGGAACAAAACCTATGCACCCTTTTAGTGTTGCTGTATGTTTGTGTAATTCTTCAATAGAGTTAACAATAATCATCTAAACCTCTAATTTTTTTTAAAAATTATACTATTTATTAATAATATAATGCTATAAATTATTATGAATAAATTAATAGAAGCCATAGAGAATGACAATTTAGTGGCTATAAAAAAACTGTGTAACAGCGATATTGACCTAACTACCCCTATTGATATAGGTGCAGAGTATGGACTTGAAGAGCCTGATTTAACCACTATCCTATTTTATACTATCCGAAAACATGGCTCTATTGAGGCATTGGAGATACTACTTGAACATGGAGTGGATATCAAAGAGATAGACCCTGATGGACTAAGTGCTATTGATGTGGCGATTAAATTTAAACGCGAAGATGTGATTAAACTATGCATTGAGAGAGGAGTAGATATCAATGAGACACATCGTCCAAGTGGAATTACGCCAATTATTTTGGGTGCTTGTTTTAACAACATTTCCATTGTTGAACTTCTTCTCTCTCATGGGGCAGATATCAACTCAAAAGATAATGGAGGCATGAGTGTTAAGGATTATGCTAAAAAGTTGGGTCAAAAGAAGATGTTAGCATTTTTAGAGGAGAGAGGAGCAAAACATAATCTCTATCATGAGAGTAAACCAATAGAGACTCCAAAAGTGGTACAAAGCGAGAAATTTGATATGAAAAATAGACAAAAGCCAACGGAGGAACAAGGGTTTGATTCTATTTAAAATAATCCCCACATTATGAAAAAATGTGTATACTTCGTCATAATTTAACAGCGAGGATAGACAATGATAAAAGTAGGAATTTTAGGCAGTACAGGGCGAATGGGTGAGCATCTTATTAAAAATGTACTTGAAACAGACGGTTTGGAATTAAGTGTATTGCACGTTTTTGATGAGTTAAAAATATCTGTTCCTGATAGTGTTATGGTAACAAACTCTATGCAGATTTTTCTTGAAAATTGTGATGTGGTTATTGACTTCTCTGCTCCTGTGGCGACACAAGAGTTAATGGAGTTTGCACTTAAAAACCCCACTCCACTTGTTATTGCAACTACAGGATTTACCCCACATCAACAAAACTTATTAACAGAAGTATCTAAAGAGATGCCTATACTCTATGCTTCAAATATGTCAGCAGGGATTGCCCTTTTAAAACAGTTAGTTGAGCAGGTTTCACGAACACTTAAAGATTTTGATATAGAGATAGTAGAGCAACACCATAGACACAAAGTAGATGCCCCAAGTGGAACAGCATTGACTTTGGGGGAGTTTGCTGCTAAAGGTCGTGACCTTGACCTTGGCAAAGTTCGTATCTCAGGACGTGATGGACAGATAGGGGCAAGAACAAAAGATGAGATAGCTGTTATGGCTCTTCGTGGTGGAGATATTGTAGGAAGGCATACTGTTGGGTTCTATAACGATGGTGAGTTTTTAGAGCTTAACCATACGGCTACTAGTCGTGAAACTTTCTCAAAAGGTGCGATTAGAGCATCCTTATGGATAGTAGACCAAAAGAGTGGACTCTACTCTATTAATGATTGTTTAGGTATATAGTATGTGTGCCATTGTAGGAGTATTTGGAACAGAAGATTCAGCAAAAATAGCCTATTATGCTCTCTTTGCGATGCAACATAGAGGACAAGAGGCGACTGGTATCTCTTCGGCTAATAGAGAGAAGATTCATCTTATAAAAAAACGTGGTTTAGTGACCGATGTTTTTAGAGAGGATAGACTCAATAAACTCCAAGGAAGTTGTGCCATTGGTCACAACCGTTACTCTACAGCAGGAGATGACTCTATTTTAGATGCACAGCCTGTCTTTGCTAGGTATAAACTAGGTGAAATCTCTGTGGCTCACAATGGTAACTTGGTCAATAAGGATGAGGTACGTGAAGATTTAATTGATAAAGGTGCTATATTTCAAACAGGGATGGATACCGAAAACATCGTCCATCTTATAGCTAAAAGTCAAAAAAATAAGCTCAAAGCTCGTATTAAAGATATGCTCACTAAAATCGAGGGTGCATACTGTCTAGCCATACAGAGTAGAAGTAAGATGTTTATAATTAGAGACCGTTTTGGGATTCGTCCACTTAGTCTAGGGAGACTAAAAGATGGTGGGTGGATTGTCGCTTCTGAAACTTGTGCTTTTGAACTAGTTGGTGCTACTTTTGTTCGAGATATTAAACCAGGTGAGATGCTAACTTTTGAAAAGGGGAAAGAGCCAAAATCAGAGATGATTTTTGAATCCGACCCACATCCATGTGCATTTGAGTATATCTACTTTGCACGACCAGACTCTATTATTGATGGTAAAAATGTCTACATGAAACGTTTAGAGATGGGAAGACAACTTGCCAAGGAGACCCCTGCTGAAGTTGACTTGGTACTACCTGTTCCAGACTCTGGAGTAGCAGCAGCTAGAGGGTTTGCAGAGGGTTTAGGAGTTCCTTTTGAGATGGGGATAGTACGAAATCACTATGTGGGACGTACCTTTATCGAACCAACTCAAGAGATACGAGAGTTAAAGGTAAAACTAAAACTATCACCAATTAAAGAGCTAATCGCAGGGAAACGCGTAGCGATTGTAGATGACTCTTTGGTGCGAGGGACAACTTCCAAACAGATAGTAAAAATGCTAAAAGAGGCAGGAGCAACGGAGGTGCATATGCGTATAGCATCACCTGAGATTAAATACCCTTGTCGCTATGGGATAGATACCCCAACCACTAAAGAGCTTATCTCTGCACGGTTATCACCAGAAAAAATTGCAAAAAAGATAGATGCCGAATCGTTAGGCTTTTTATCCATTGAGGGGCTTAAAAAATCACTAGGTGAAGAGAAAGATTACTCTATGGTAAGTTTTGATGGGAACTACTTTGCAGGTGGAAATGAGAATACAGTGGGGTGTAGTAGGGGATAATCTGTTAGTTGCTACTTAAATAATTTAAAATATATTTAAACATGATATAATTACTTTTTACTCAAAAGGATTATTATGAAAATTTTAATTTTAACAACAGCAGTTATAGCAATTATAGGTGTTCTCTTTTTCTATTTTTTAAAAAAGAACAATACAAATAGAAAAGAGAATTTAAATATTGTAAAAGATAACGATATCTTGAAATTCTATCTTAGTGATGATATCTTTTTTTCAGTAGATTTAAAAGAGAACAGTAAATTTACACATACTCTACTTAGAACAATTAGAAATGAGATAAACTCGTTAAAAACAACGGTTAGAAAGATAAGTTTAATAAATATAGAGGATGAAGCACTAGAGAATAGACTTAATCAGATACTTAAAAGAGCTCAAGAGAAGGGTTAACTTCTCTTCTATATTGTTAAAAGTTAACCACCCCTTTAAGGGTCTTACTTAACATGGCATCTTTTTTCACATTAGAACGCTCATCACCTATTTTGGTGGTGGTTATGATGGCTCTACCCATAACTCTCTTTTTACCACTTTTTAATCTAACTCCCCAGTAGTTATGCAGGATGACAGGTTGACCATCTCTTTGACCTAAATAGAGCATAATATGCCCAGGTACATAGAGTAGTGTTCGGAATGGTTTAGCAGATGAGAGAATGGTCTCTTGTTTCTCTTTCTCATTTAAACCTGAAAGGGACATATAGCTACCACTACTCTCTTTTGCCTGTTGGCTAGAGTTTCTTGGTAGATATATACCAAATGGGGCAAAAAAGTCGCGTGTCAATGAGGAGCAGTCTCTAGCTTGAAGTTTTCCACCCCAACCGTAAGGTTCACCTACTAGTTGATTGGAGATATGAGCAATATTAAAGGCATTAAATTTAATAGGCTTTCTTGCAATTAGATTTATATCCAAAGGAGAGAATCGTTTGATAGTAGCGTATCCATTACTGTCTTTTCCTGCGTAAAGGTACTCATCTGTTATCTTATCCATAGGGAAAACAGTACCCATTTTTACTAGAGAAACATCAATACCATCTTCAACCAAGCTAAGATTGTCCGTTACGGTAATCGAGTATTTATCATTTTGAAACTGCTGTTGAAAATCGCTTGATACAAATGCCATATCTGAACTCTTTATCCAACCAAAAGCGAATGAACTCTTAACATAGACCCATTTCTTATCTTTGGAGTAGTGGGAGACAAATATAGGAGTATTTATATAGATTGCACTATTTTGATTGTAGTCAAATGGAAATCCCTCACCTGTACGTTTTGGATTATAAAATATCTCCAATTTACTAGGGTATAGTTTCAAATCGGTATGCTTTATAGTAATAGCAGGTTGTGCTACGCTATTATAGCGTGAAAAATTTGAGTTTTTAATCTGATATGAGAACCATTTTTTAGGAATTCTTCTACCTGAACGACGATAAGTTTTCTCTTTGGCGTATTTGAACTGCCATGTTTTTTCCATCTGTGTTAAATCCATCTCAATCAAACTCCAAGGCTCAAAGAACTTGCTGTTGTAGACATCATCATACTGTAACTGTTCATATCCACTCATTGGTGTAATATTTTGGGCAAAAGATTCTGTATTTTGCTCTATCTCCAATGTATCTGCTACATCATTACGAGGCATACTATCCAAAGCACTAGGAGAGCGTTGCCCTTTTACCAAAACAGTATTGGCAGAGAGTAGAGAGAAGAGTGTGGAGGTCAAAGCGACTATAATATATTTTTTCATTACAAACCCTATTTTTTATATCTATTATAATAAAAAACTAGAGGTTTGTACAGAAAAACTAAATATTTATCTTGAAATTCCAAAGAGTGCAACATCCTATGTTTGGGGATGTACTAAGCATATTAGATACTGTTGAAACATATATTTTATCATTTGCACTCACCATAAATTTTACTTAAGTGGTCAATCCTCTTTCCCATGTTTAAAAGTGTCATATCTGCTAAAACCAGTGCCATCATCGCCTCACATACCACCGAACCTCGTATCGCAACACACGGGTCATGACGACCTTTTAGCTCACAAGTAACCGATTCATTATCTTTGGTTATGGTCTCTTGTGGTTGAAAAATAGATGGAGTTGGTTTAAAGTGGGTCTTTACAACAATATCATCCCCATTGGAGATACCACCAAGCACTCCACCTGAGTGGTTGCTTTTAAATCCATTTAAAGTTATCTCATCATTGTTTTGGCTACCTTTTAAATGAGTAGATGCAACACCATCACCTATCTCCACTGCTTTAGATGCGTTTATTCCCATCATAGCCTCTGCTAATATCGCATCTAGCTTATAGTAGAGTGGTTCACCTAAACCTATGGGTACACCTTTAGCCACAGTTAAAACCACACCACCTACAGAGTCATGATTTTTTTTGGCATTGATTATAGCCTCCTCTTGCATCTCTTCCACTTTTGGGTCAAGTGCATAGAGTTTAGAGCCTTTGGCATAATTAAAATCATACATCTCACTCTTTATCCCATCCACTTCACAAAGTCCTGACATAATCTCTACACCAACCTCTTTAAGCATCAGTTTTGCAATCGCTCCTCCTGCCACACGAGATGCTGTCTCTCTTGCCGAACTTCGTCCACCACCTCTATAGTCACGAATACCATACTTATGATAGTAGGTAAAGTCAGCATGACCTGGGCGAAATAAATCTTTGATATTATCATAATCACGACTCTTCTGATTGCCATTGTAGATAACCATCATGATAGGTGTACCTGTACTTAACCCCTCAAAAGTTCCTGATAGTATCTCTACTCTATCATCCTCTTTTCTAGCCGTCTCTAGTTTGCTTTTACCCGGTTTTCGTCTATCAAGCTCTGATTGAATAAATATCTCATCTATCTTTAACCCAGCAGGAACACCATCAACGATGCATCCTAAAGCTTTTCCATGAGACTCTCCAAAAGTGGTTAGTCTAAACTGTTTTCCAAATGTATTCAAGATAACATTCCTCTTAATTGTTCAAGGGCAATTTCAGCTGCTTTCTGCTGTGCCTCTTTTTTACTTCGTCCTATCGCTTTGGATACCATCTTATGCTGTAACTCAATCCCAATCTCAAACTCTTTTTTATGGTCAGGGCCAAAAGCACGAATAAGTTTATAGGTAGGGGTCTCACCAAACTCAGCTTGAGTCAACTCTTGAAGCGTCGTTTTAAAATCTTTGGAGAGAGAGTTTAAATCAATAGTCTCATAACTCTCCTCCATAAGTTTAATAGTAACTTTAGCAGCATCTTTTAAACCACTCTCCATATAGATAGCACCAATAATAGCCTCAAAAGCATTAGATAACAAAGAGGGTTTTGTACGCCCATAATTGTTCTCCTCTGCTGTGGATAGTAGAAGATGCTCACCTAGATTAATATGCTCTGCTAATCGTGTAAAGCCTTTTTCATTAACTAAAGAGGCACGTATCTTTGAAAGCACCCCCTCATCCTCATTTGCAAACTTTGTAAATAGGTATTCACCCACTATCAAATCAAGAACCGCATCACCTAAGAACTCCAAACGCTCATTGTTATAAGGTTTCTTATAACTCTTATGTGTGAGTGCTTCGGTGATAAGGTCATCTTGTTTAAACTTATAATCTAAAGCCCTTTCTAATGACTTAATATCTCTCATCTAATCTCCTTTATTTTTAATATCTTATAACAAAGAGTACCCTGTTAGCAACTTCTTTTTTACAATACTCTCTTTAACCTTAATGGAGTCCAAAGCGTAACACTTGGGACAACGCACAAAAGAGAATGGGAAGTTCTGTTTGCACTCATAGCATAGATAAGAGAAGCTCAAATCCATATCAGTTGCACCACCTTTTAGTGCTAAAAGCATAACATCTATCGAAAAGATATTACTTTTTAGAGGTGACTCACTTAACTCCAACAGACCCTTTACCGTGTAGACCCCCCTAAGCGTTTCACTCTTTGAAATTATATCAAGATTGAGGTTTGAAGAGGGTAAGAACCACAGTATATCAAGAATAAGTTCTACTTTTGTATCATCTATAAACGCCCATGTACGCTCTGTATCTATCTTAAAAAGCTCTTGAATAACTCTCCGATAGGAGTGGTCGCTACTCTCTAAATAGTAAACCAACTTATCAAATTTCTCCTCTTGAGTGATATCACTATTTTTAAGCAGTGCCAAAAGTGCCAAGTTTAATTCTAGTCTCTTAATCTCAACCCCCAAACTTTTTAGTGGAACTAAAGTCTCTTTTGCCTTATCATACTCTCCTAAAAGCTCATAAACAACCTCCAAAGAGTAGAGAGCATTACTGTTGCGTGGGTGTTTATGTAAAATTTCCAAAAATATCGTCTCTGAACGACGAAGAAACCCTGCTTTAAGATAGGTTTTACCCAAAGACTCTAGCAGATACTCTTTTTTAGGGAAACTCACAATGTGTTCTATCAGATAGAGATAGATACCAATAGAACGCTGATACTCACCTCTCTCTGCGAGACTTCCTGCTAAAGATGAGAGTGGTGATATAAGTGATGCCTCAAAAGGTATCTTATCCATATCCAGAGGAAATACACGTGTATCTATCTTCTCCAAAAAGCTCTTTAAGCTTCTCTTTTTTCTCTCCTCTTTATAACTCCCCATCATATAAGATACGACAGCCGTTACCAAAACAAGTAAGATAATAATAAAAATACTAAATAGTGGGTCATCTGACGAGGGAAGTATTTTGTCCAATTTTTTCCTTTATTTATATATATTAATATATTAGCTATAATATACTTATGATTGACAAGGCATCAGAGGAAAACCTAAAAAATAGCATTGATATCGTTGATATTATCTCTAACTATATTGAGATAAAAAAAGCAGGAGCAAATTTTAAAGCAAACTGCCCCTTTCATGGAGAAAAAACCCCAAGCTTTGTCATAAGCCCAAGTAAGCAGATATATCACTGTTTTGGATGTTCAGCTGGTGGAGATGCAATCCAGTTTGTCAAAGAGTATGAGAAGCTAAACTACCCAGAAGCGTTAGAGAAGATAGCCTCTATGATGAATTTTTCACTATCCTATACTCAAGGAAGCAGTGACCACAATGAGACACGCCGACTACTAGAGCAGGTACAGGGGTGGTACTCTAAAAATTTAGACTATAACACTACAGCTAAAAATTATCTCCAACAAAGAGGGATACATCAGCAATCCATAGAGAATTTTGGCATAGGATATGTAGGGGCTTCTAATGAGCTTATGAACTTTTTATCTGCTAGTTTTTTACCTCTTCCAAAAGCCCACGAGGCAGGAGTTGTCGCACCAAGCCAACGTGGTGATGGATTCTATGCAAGATTAACAGAGCGAATCACCTTTCCTATCTACTCACCATCAGGTGCAATAGTAGGGTTTGGAGGGCGAACTATCACCAACCACCCTGCAAAATATATCAACTCTCCCCAAACTAAACTCTTTAACAAATCTCAACTACTTTATGGTTACGCTAAAGCTAAAGAGCATATCTACAAAAACAGAAAACTAATAGTGTGTGAGGGGTATCTTGATGTAATTATGTTTCATCAAGCAGGGTTTAAAGAGGCAGTTGCCACACTTGGAACAGCACTTACAGAGGAGCATCTACCCATACTAAGAAAGGGTGAACCCAAAATCACACTAGCCTATGATGGAGATAAAGCAGGAGTAGCCGCAGCGTTAAAAGCTTCAATTATGCTAACACATGGTGGATTTGATGGCTCTGTAGTTCTATTTCCAAATGGCTCTGACCCTGCTGATATGATTGCACAAGGACGAGTCCAAGAGGTTTCAAATCTCTTAAGAGCAGAGCAACCACTTATCCCATTTGTCATAGAGATGATGGCAAAAGTTCACGACCTACAAAATCCTAGAGATAAAGAGGTGGCGTTCAATGAGATTAAGAACTATCTTGACCGACTTAGCCCCATCATTAGAGAGTCGTATGTTCCTAATGCTTCAACCATTTTAGGTATCTCTCCTGCTCTTTTTGGAACTGCTGATATGGTAGTAGAGACGCAACAAAAACCTAAATCTAAATCTAAAAAAAAGCAACAGGTTGAGGTATCAGAGACCAAAGAGGATTTTGGACTACTAAGCATCATAAAAACACTCCATGAAAACCGACAATTTATTGATGAGGTGATAAATGTCATAGAACCCTCCATGTTTGGCAACTACTCAACGCTTTTTAATTCGGTAATCAACAATGAGCAGAACAATCCGAACTTAATAGGATTGATGCTTGATGAGAAGATTAAAACGATGCAAGATGAGGAGCTAAAAAAAGCACTAATTTCTCTTCTTTTTGGCTATTACAACGGTAAATTAAAAAGTATTAGTACCGATAACAGCATCCCCATAAAGAAGAGAAGTTTTTTAATCCGTAAGATAAAGCTAGACATCATCCCACGCTTAAGAGATGGTGAGTTGGTGGTTTATAAAATAGATTAAAATTGAGACTATAGAATCAGCTATTTTCAACATTATAAAACTTGCTTTTAAAGTTTTTCTGATACTATCTCTACAAAAAATTATAAGGATAGAAAATGGCAGTACCTGAAGATGTAGGATGTAACAATGAAGTGTGTGTGGATTCTCCAAAATGTGAAAGAACTGTAATTTGGAAAAATGGAACAGCAAGAGAGGTTAAAAGTTTTGGTGGAACAGAAGC
>Ga0256831_1000828_pt1 | contig 16405 bp, 10 predicted proteins | sample 132544metaG_FD_189087 | JGI IMG/M metagenome (GOLD analysis project Ga0256831, IMG submission 189087) | Hydrothermal vent microbial communities from Lau Basin, Pacific Ocean - 132-544 | ecosystem: Environmental > Aquatic > Marine > Hydrothermal vents | place: Pacific Ocean: Lau Basin | collected...
GCGCCGCCCCCTCCATCCCCTTGGAAATCGGCCTCCACTCCCGCCGAAGGAGGGGCCCCATGAGGAGCGATTCTGCCGTCTTCGGCAGCGTAGGGGACGCCGGCGGGCCGGAGCGAAGCGACGGCCCGAACGTCGTCCCTGGAAAGGAACCCACACTTCCATTCTTCCCAAACGAACCAGATCCACCGGACTCACGAAAGAGACGGTATACGATGGGGCCCCACCTTCGGCGGGGAAAACCCAAGACACCCATGGACCCACCTTGAATAGGGCATTGATTTCTCGGGGATGCCATTGCTTTTAGATGGGCACGGCGAATTCTTTGCGGAGGATTTCCCGCAGGTCGTAGAAATCGCGGATCTCGAAGTCGGGCTGGGTCTCTCCGTGGACCGAGGCAAAACGCCCGGAACGCTTGTTCCTGACAGTGATCATGCCGACTTTGTTGGGGGGGTCGATGTCGTTTACAGGATTGTCCCCCACGTAGATGCAATTCCCCGGATCCAGGTTCAGGTAAGAGACGCACTTTTCGTAGAGCTTGGGGTTGGGCTTGCTGATTCCGATCTGGTCGGTGATGAAGATGGCGCTTGGGGTCAGGAACTCGTAGATCTTGAGACGGACGATCTTTTCAGCCTGTTTCAGGGTGAGTCCCGCCGAGATGATCCCCCGGACCACCGGGGTGGCGGCAAGGGCCTTGAGGACTTCATACACGTCGTCGTAGACCTTCAGCTCCCGGTATTTGGTCTCGTGATAGGCCACGACCCCTGCGGCCACGATGATGGCAGGGTTGATCCCGGCCGAAGCCTCCTTGGGAAGGCGGTTGATGAGCTTGTCGAAATGGTGGCCGTAATTGGAGGAGAACTCGTGGATCACCTCCTTGAGTTCCTTGATGCACTCCTCCCGGGAGACACGAAGGCCCACGGAAATCATGGCGTCCACGGCGTTCCGCCTGGCCTTCTCGGCGAAGACCGAGGTGGAGAAGAGGGTGTCGTCGATATCGAAGAAGATGGCGTCCAACTTGCGCGGCATAGTGCGCCTCCGGGAAAACCAGGCCGGGACCGTCAACGGGGCCGGAAAGAGGATACCCGGGGAGGCGGTGGGGGGCGAAAAAAATGTGGGACCATCCGGAAAGGCCGTTCGGGCCGCCCCTTCGCTGCGGGACTCCCGCTCTCCCCCAGATGGAAAAAAAACGGGGCCCTGAAGGGCCCCGTCGTTTCCAAATGGACCATCCCCGGGAAGGGGATGGGCTTTGCACCATCACCTCTTGGTCATGGCCTCGGCCACGTCGGTGATGTAGGCCCGGACGAGAATCATGAGGGTCTTGTTCTCGTCGGCCTTCCCCTGGGTCTTGAAGAAGAGGGAAACGATGGGGAGGTTCGCCAGCCAGGGAACCTCGGCCTTCCGCTCGTGGTTCAGGATCTCCTTGAGACCGCCGATCAAGACCGACCCCCCGTCGGGAACCTTCACCGTGGTGTTCACCGTCCGGACCCTAAGCTCGGGGAGCTGCATGGTCACGGCCAGGGTGGCGCCGGCGAGAGAGGTCTGGAAGGTGGGGATGGGCTGCTGGAGTTCGGCCACGGTGGGTCTAAGTTCCAGGGTGATGTATTTGCGGTCATAGGAAATGGTGGGCTTCACGTCAAGGACGATGCCGTCCTGGAGGACGTCCACCTGGGGATCGGCGATGTAGGCCGCCTGGGCAACTTCCACGTCGAAGTCCTTCACGTACGAGATCTGCTGGACCATGGTGACGTTGGCCCGCTGGGTGTTCATCACCGTCAGGGTCTGGCTGTTGACGAGCTGGAAGGAAGCGGACTTCTCCACCATGCGCACCAGGAAGTGCATCTGGGCATCGTCTAGGATGGTCACGCCCAGGGTGGCGCCGCCCTTGGTGGACAGGAGGCCGCCGAGAGCGGAACCGAAGATGTTCTCCGTCCTCGCCCGGACGTCCCCGTCCAGGCCGTCGTCGTAGAAGAATCCGGCCGTGGGGTGAGCAGCCGGGTCCGTGGAAGTCCCGGTGCCCCCGTTGTCGAAGCCCCGGGAAGCGTTGTCGTCCAGGCCGTTGGTGACGTCGTCGAGCTGGGCTTCCCTGCCCCAGCGTCCCCGGTCGGGAGCCTGTTCGCCTTCTCCGCCCATGCCGCGCCATTCAACGCCCATCTCGTTGAGCCAGTTCTCGCTGACCGTGAGGAACTTGGTGTCGATGGTCACGATTGAGGTGGCATAACGGCGGAGTTCGTTGAGGAAGTCGATGATCTTGCGCTGGACTTCGGGAGTGTGGACCACCACGAGCTGGGTCCCTACGGTGGTGAGGGAGACGCCCGGAGAGTCCCACGTGTTGGGAGCGATGGTGTCCTTGATCATCTGGACAAGCTCTTCCGGATCCACCGTCTTTACCGGATCTCCCACGGGGCCTCCCATGGGGCCGACTTCCTCTCCCCCTCCGGCGCCCTCTTCGCCGAGCCTCATTGTGTCGATCTTGGGGGCGGCGAAGTTGGTGAGGCCGAAGGCCAGGTCCGAGATGTCGTGGACCCGGACGACCTTGTTCCCCACGGCCTTTTCCTTGGTGGTGATGAGAACCACGCCGTCCTGGATGACGTAGGTCAGGTTCTCGTTGAGCTTCATGAGCAGGTCCAGGAAGGAACGGGCCGTGATGGGCACGGGAAGGTTCAACTGGACCTCCGTGGAGTCCTGGTCGATCTGGTCGCTCGCTTCCTTGGTCAGGACCACGGGGAGGTTGGTGACTGTCACAAGGTGGTTCACAGCATCGGCGAAGGCCGTTCCCTCGGGGAAATTCCCCCGGACCCTTTCGGTGTCCAGTTTTTTCTCCAGGGCCTTCGTGGCCGGGTCCACTGCCTCGGAAAGCCCTAGTTCGCTGCGGAACTTCCGCTTCTCGGTGATGCTCTTCCAGTATTCCTTGGAGGGCTTGACAAGGATTTCGCTATAAGGGATTTTGGTCTCGGCCAGGGAGTCTGTCCACTTGCGGAATTCCTCCCGCCTGCGGCGGATGTAATCCCGGTTGTTCCGCTCTCTCAATGCCTTCTGGGCCAGGTCCTGGAGTTTCTGGGCGGGCTGGTGGGTGGGGTCGAGAGCCAGGATTTCGCCGGCCAGGCGGGCCGTGTCCTCGTAGTCCTCGGCGACCCATTTCCTCAGGGCTTCCTTCCAGATGGTGTGAATCTGGGCCGCCTTGCGGGCCTGGGCCACCGCTTCGGCTTCCCTGAGCTTCCGGAAGGTTTCCTCTTCCAGGCGCACCCGCCGGGCCTCCATGTCCTTGACCTTCTCGGACTGGGCTTTCGCCAGGAGGTCATCCACTTTCTTCTTGAGGTCGCCCCAGTTCACGGCGTCGCCGTAGTGGATGTGCATCTGCACTTCCCTTAGCTTCTGGATGGCCTTGTCGTATTCCTTGAATTTCAGGTGCTCCTTGGCCTTCTCGTAGGCGGCCAAGGCCTCCAATTTGAGCTTCTCCAGGCGTGCCCTGTATTCCTGGGTCATCACCTCCCCCCGGGTGGCCACCGAAGCGGGCCTCTCTCCGAGCTGGGCAAGGACGAAGGAAAGGAGCTTGTTCACCTCGGGATCGTCGGGAACCACCTCTTTCGCCTTCAGGAGTTCCTCCTTGGCGTCCTCGTACTTGAGCTGGTCCACCAGCTTCCGGGCGTTCTTCAGGTGGACCTCCTTGAGGAAGGCCCTTTTCTGCGCGTCCAGGAGCAGAATCGGCGGAACCTTGGCCTGGGAGGATTTAGCGTTCTTTCCGCCTGCCACTTCTTTGGCCGATGTCGCCGTCTCCGAGCCGGCTTTCGCCTTGTCGGGGGGAGCGCCCCCGCCTTCTTCCGGTCCCGGAGTGGTACAGGAGCCCAGGAGAAGTCCAAGGGCCAGAAAAGCCGAACCAAGAATCGTCACGTCTTTGCCGGTCATTTGAGATCCTTTCCCTCGAGAAGCCCTTCCTCCGCCCGGGGGCACCGGGAAGGGGGGAAGGAGGGTCTTTTCGACGGGTCAAACGGCTCTGAAAGCATCCAGTCTACCGATTCCTCCGAGGGGGGGGCAAGCAAGTTACTTTGCGTACCCCCCGGCGAAAGTCACTTTGTCGAATCCACTGTAAAGAATGTCGTCCACAGTCTTCGTCACCTCCCCGTAGAAGACGCCCTGGTGCGCGTGGAGGGTGACGGGAACAGGCTTGGACGGATCCTTGGGGTCCCGCATGATCTTGGCGAACTTCTTGAGGCCGTTCATGAAGTCCCGCTTGTTGTAGTAGAAACTGGCCTGGACCTTCCACTTGATCTTCCGGCCCGTCCAGACTTTGCGGTTCCCCTTCTTGTGGGAGGTGCCTTTCTTCACCAGGTAGACGTGGACATCCAGCTTTTCCATGGGCTTGGCGCTGGTGGTGTTCACGCCCACGTCCTTGGGAAGGAAGGCGGAGAGCTTTCCTTCAAGGGTTTTGAACTTCTGGAGCATGAAGAAAATGATGAGCTGGAACGTGACATCGATCATGGGGGTCATGTCACACCCAGCGTCCTCGTCGATGCCCGCCTGTTCCCTGACTCTTTGCCTGTTGACCATCCTAACCTCCAGCCTTGGACTCCCCCCGGGTGGGGGGGGAGGATCAATGCTGCGCTTGTTCCAAAAGGGCCTTGTTTCTCGCCTTGGCCTTCTGGCTTTCCGCCACGGCGAGCTGGATTTTCCAGATCATGATGTTCTGGAGCCCGCAATCCTCCATCACCTTCGCCATGTGGTACCAGTCGGTGAATTCGTCCCCCCGGAGCAGGAGAGGGTCGTCGGGGAGCTTTTTTTTCACGTCGGGATCCATCTTTAAAGGCATGGCCCGGGCGATGTTTGCCAAGTGCCGCCTGAAGCGGAGCCTGTTCAGGTCCCTGTTGGGATCGTACCAGGTCTTCCGCTTCATGATGAGCTTCCCCTCCTGGGTGACGTTGACGATGGGTCGGTTCTTCTTGACGTTCTTGTCCGGCAACGCATGGTCGACCTGGGGGAGCTTGAGGTCTTCCAGGTCCTGCTGGGACAAGTCCACGCTGATCATGAGGAAGATGATCAACTGGAAAACGCAGTCGATCATCGGCGTCATGTCGATGGGCAAGTCCGTTTTCAGGTGAATACTTTTTTTCGCCATGGATTCAACCTCTATCCCCGGGATAGGCGGGAAACCCAGGTCCCCGCCCATTCCGGGGCCGTTTCAAAAAATCGGGTCAATCCTCGGCCGGGCGGAAACGCTCGAAGAGTTCTTCCACCTGGGCGCCGATTTCGATGGTCAGCATGACAACCTTGTTCCTGAAGAAGACGAAGGCCGCCGCAACGGGGATGGCCACGATCAACCCGAAGAGGGTGGTGATCAAGGCCGCCTTGATGCCTCCCGCCAGGTCGCGGGGGGAGACGCCCGTCTCCTTCATGGCGATCGTGGCGAAGCACTGGATCATGCCGGCCACCGTGCCGAGGAGCCCCATCATTGGGGCGATCTGGGCGATCAACGACAGGTAGCCCACCTTCAAGTGGGTCTTTACCGATTCTTCGTCCAGGGCCTCTTCCAAGGCGGTGGAGATCACCTCGAAGGGGTGGTCGATCTTGGCCAGGCCGGCCTGGACCACGTTGGTCAGGAAGTTGGGCTCGTCCTCGCAGAGCTGGAGAGCGTCATCGATGTTCTTCTCCTCCAGGTACCCGTCCAGCTCGTCCAGGATGTCGGGAGGGGCGAGTTTTTCGCGCTTGAGGTCCACGAAAAACTTGATGATCACAGCCAGGGCGATGACGGAGAGCACCACGATGGCCCAGCCAATCACCCCTGCGTTCTTGAAGATGTCGCCCAGGGTGGCCCCTTCGGTCTTGGTGACGGTCGTGGCCTGGGCGAAGGCCTGGGATCCGACGCCCCCGAAGAGAACCAGTCCGGCCAACATCACGTTCTTGAGGGTCTTCTTGCTCATCTGTTTTGCTTAGCTCCTTGGGCAAAACTCTCTAAGGGTAAATTTTCGCGTCCCGTCCCTCCACGGGAAGGGAATCCTGGGATGTTCCGTTATTTCAGCTTCTCCGCCGCAAGGGCGGCGAAATCACTCATTGGAAAGAACTTGATAACCTGGTTGAAGTATCCTTTGGCCGTGGCCGCGCTTTCCCGCCCGGCCTTGAGGGGGCCGAGGGCGAGGAGCGTCGCGCCCTGGTAATAGAGGACCCGTGCGCCCATTTCCCGGTCACGAATGTCCAGGACATAGGCCCGCCCGAAGTGGAAGTAAGCCTCCCAGAGATCCTTCACGGATTTCTTGGCCATCCCCCGGGCGTAGCAGGTCTCCCCGAGGCCGGCGTAGGCGGCGGCCCGGATATCCGGATCCTTGGGCGACTTGTCCAGGAGCGCCTGGTAGTAAGCCTGGGCGCCGGAGTAGTCCTTGCTTTCGATCTTGGTCTTCCCTTCCAGGAATTTGAGTTCCACCTGGTAGGCCCGGACTTCATCCGTCTTGGGCTGGATTTCGGCCAGGGAACGGGCCGCGCCGTCCACCAGGGGGGCCGCGTCCCGGGGTTTGCCCCCGGCCAGGAGGGTGCGGATCCTTTCTATCTGGACCAGAGCGTCCCACTTGACAGGAAGGGTTTCATCCAGGATCCGCTTGGAAAAAGCGTCGAGGACTTTCAATCCCCCCTGCAGGTCCCCGGCCAGCCTGTGGCACCTGGCCAGTTCCAGGCGGGCCTGGAGGGAAAATCTGGACTTGGGCGCAAATTCCAGGAAGGCCTGGAAAGCCTTGATCGCCGTGGGAAGGAGGGTCTTGTTCTTCAGGCCCAGCTTCATCCGGCAAAGGGCCGCCCGGTAGAGGCCAAGGGCCTTCACGGGGGCCCGCTTCGCTGAATTGGCGGCCAGTTCAAAGGAACGGGCGGCGTTTTCATAGAGGTCCTGGGAGTTCTCGGCGCCCTGGTCAGCCGCCTTCTCGGCCTTGTCCCCGTCCAGGAAAGGCTTGGGGAGGCCTCCGTAGAGGATTCTCTGGACCTTGGAGGCGGGAACTTCCTTCTTGGCCCTGCCCACCTTTGCGAAGACCACTTTGTCGTAATCGTCCTGCAGAACCGTCGCCTTCACGGTCCTCCCGTCGGTGAAGATGATCCTGTCAAGGTCCTTGTCCTGGGCCGATCCCCGCAAGGGGGAGGCCAGGAGGAAGCCCAGGGCAAGGCCTCCAAGGAGGAAGGCCGGCCTTTTCATGCCGAGGTTGTCCGTCATTGTCGTTCTCATCCCCTCGTTCATCCCATGAGTTTGCTCTTGAGGTATTGGAAGATCCTCAAGAGATCCTGGCGCTGTTTTTCATGCTCCTTGAACCTTTTCTTCTTCTTTTCCGGGGAGAGGCGGTCGAAGAAGGCCTTTTCCTTGCCCTTGAGAAGGTAGGGGGCCGTCTTGACCCCTTCGAAGTCGTCGATGCTCATGGCCACCTTCAAGTAGGTCCGGGCCTCGTTGAACCACTTGGGCTCCTTGAGACCCGCCCTGTAGGCAAGGTAGGTGTATTCAGCCACGATGGCATACCATTGGAGAGAAAACTTGGATTCCGGGGCCTGGACGGTCTTGTAGAGGGTGGGCATGAGTTCCAGGGGAGGTTCCAGGGCCTTAAGCGGCTGGTTCAAGCCCAGGATCTCCTTGACACGAACGCCGTCCACCTCAAGCCAGCCGCCGTATTCGAAGACGCCGAGCCAGAGGACGGGCAAGGGCCACCGGCCCTTCTTGTAGGCTCCAAGAAGTTGTTCCACGATGGGCTTGGCGCGGTTGAAGTCACCCATCTTCTGGAGGATCTCCGCCACCCTGGGCTTCACGAACTTCAGGATCTTCCCGGTGTACTTGGGGTTCTTCCCGTAAAATTTCTCCAGGAGGGCGTAAAGACTCAAGGCCTTTTCCTGGTCCCCCAGGTTCAAGGCGAAATTGAAAGATTCGTATAAAACCGCATACTGGGGAAGAGGGTTGCCCTTGATGTATTCGTCGGCGAAGGCCAGAGCCTCCTTGTATGCACTCTCCAGGGTTCCTTTCGGGAGATTCCTGGTCCTCTCGTATTTGCGGATCCTGTTGAGGTGGGCCCGGAAGATGTCAAGGGCCAGGTAGGGGATCAGCTTGGAGGTCTTTTTCGCGGCCTTCAGGTTCTTGTAGGCTTCCTGGGCCTTTCTCAACCGGCCCATGGCCGTATAGGCCACACCGGTGTAATACCATCCCTGCTCCACGAAACTCAGGTTGTAAGCATATGCCTTGGGCATGCGCTCGAAGATGCGGAGCACCTCCTTCCACTTGGAGGGATCGGGTTTGTTCGCCGGAGGCGGGGCGTCTCCCATGGCCTCCTTGTAGGCCATCAAGCCCAGGTGGTACCAGGCCATTGGCTCCATGTTGGCACGGGCCATCGCCGCCCTTCCCTGGAGGTTCTGGTGGGCCGGGATGTATTTCTCCAGGTAGTCCTTGAGGATACGCTTGGCCGTGGCGTAATCCTTCTTCTCCATGTAGACCTTGGCCTTGGTGACCAGTGCTTTTTCGTAGTAGTCGGAGTTCTGCTTGATCAGGGCCAACTTGGCAAGCGCCTGGTCGTATTTTTTCTTGGCGAGGAGTTCCTTTGCGGCGTTCAAGTTGATGAAATCGGCGTTATTCGGTGCAAACTTCGAAACGATGTGGTTGGCATAGTCCTTGAGGGGTTGGATCATGTCCCTGGAATCGGCCGGGAGCCTGGTTTTGAAAACCCCCGCCACCTGCTGGCACCGTATGGCCAGGTCCGCGACCATGTTCTGGTAATTGGTGCTGGAATCTAGGTAGCCGAAAATCTCGCATCCAGTCCCAAAGGCGAAGCTCGCGTCGGCCAGGCGTCCCAGGTCGGTCAAGATGCGCCCCAGGAGCTTGTATGTCTTCAGCCCGTATTTGACCTTCTGTTCCGCCGTCTTCAAGTTGCGGAGGGTTTTTTTGACATTGGCAAGGGCCTTGAAAGGTGATCCCGAGCGGAAGCTTCCCTCGGCGGCCTTGTAGAGGAGGTCAGGGTCCAGGGCCACGGTGCTTTGCTGGGTTGTGAGAATGTAATCGATGAGCTTCTGGGCCTCTGTGCGGATATAGGAAGTCCCCGCCAGGTCCGCCACCTCCTTGCACACATTCAAAGCCTTCCGGCGCATTGCGGGAACGCCGGAAGCGACCATGGCTTTTGCGTATTCCAGGCGGGCCAGAAGGCCGTAAGGCTTTGAGGGCTTGATGTCCCTCAGTTGGGACATCCTGGCGATCATTTCCTCGCCGGACTTCATGGCCTCGTCCGGCTTCTGGAGCTTGTTCAAAAGACGGATCTGGTTGTAGTAGGCCTCCTCCATCACCGTGACGAGGATAGGGACGATGTTGGGGTCGGGGGGGTTATCCTTGCTGGTGAGAGTATCCCAGATGCTGTCCTTCGTTCCGGCGAAGTCGCTCAGGGCGTCCTCCACGTTCCCTTCCATCTCGGAGCACTGGGCATAGAGGATGAGACAGTGGGCCCCGGCGGGGGTGTCGTCGCCTACTTCGTAGATGAAGTTTTCCAGGGTGCCTTTGGCCATCTCCAGGCGGGTCTTCCGCTGGGTCTCGTTCTGGGCCACCGTTGCCCAGGCCTTCTGGAGTTCGCCGAGATGCATCCAGGCCATGTAATAGGCGTTCCGGGCCTCACGGTCGGTTTTCCTGGCTTCCTCCAGGGCGCTCTTGGCGTCGTTGCAGGCCTTGATGGCTCCCCTGTAGATCTTGTCGGCCTTCAGGCGGAGTTCTTCCTTCTTTTGGGGATCCGTCGCTTCCTCGATGAGGGAAGAGATGACCTGTCCGTAATTCAGGGCCGCCTTGGCGTAGAGCATGCGGGCCTGGTTGGCGATGTCCTTCCCCTTGAACCGGCTCAGGACGTCCTCGATCTTGGATGTGGCTTGTTCGTAGAACTCGATCTTCTTTTCGACCTTCGGCATGGCCCGGGCGGCCTGGATCAGAAGGTCGCATTTCTCCAGGTTGATCCTGTCGATGTCCTCGGGGGAAAGGTCCTTACGATTGAGGAGGTCCTCCAGGACTTGGTTGCCCAGGCCGACGAAGCCGAATTCAGAGGCCAATCCCTTGGCGAATTCGATCTCCCTGGCAATGGCCTTCTTCTGGGCCCGGGCGGAGGCGCCCGCCAGGAGGAGAACCCCGGCAAGTCCAAGGATCATGGTCCTTTTCATGGAACCCTTCCTCTTTTTCCCGATGATCTTCTAATCCTCTATTTCATGACGGGGGAGAGGAATAGACCTCTCCCCAGCCTTTCCGTCACTCCCCTTCCGTCAGGGTAGGCTCCATTTCGGGAGGAATCACGATGGAGGCCCGCAAGAGGATGATGATCTTCCTGTGGGACCTGTAGGTTCCCTTCCTGGAGAACAAGAAGGAAAGGATCGGCAGGTCCTGGAGGAAGGGAACTCCGGACCTGTAATCCTGCTTGTCAGAGATCTTCATTCCCCCCAGAAGCAGGGTCCCGCCGTCCGGGATGGTTACGGTGGTCCGGACCCTCTGGATCTGGAGCTTGGGTTGCTGGATGGTGATGGCCTGCCCCACGCCCAGGGTGGTGGTGTAGGTCGGGATGGGGAGGGTGAGTTGGGCCAGTGTGGGCCGCAACTCCATGGTGATGAAGCGGCGGTCGGCGCTCACCACGGGGTGGACGTCCAGCACCACTCCATCGGAGACAACGGCCACGACCGGGTTGGCCACCGCCGCGGCCTGGGCGATCTCCACGTCGAAATCCTTCACGTAGGAGATCTGGTGGGTGAGGGTGATGTTGGCCCTCTGGGAGTTGAACACCAGAATATTCGGAGCGTTGATCTGCTCCACCCTCTCCCTCTTGGAAACGGCCCGGAGAATGGCCTCGATCTCGGTGTCGTCCAGGTAGGTATACTGGAGAGAAAGGCCTCCCGCATTGCTCATGTTGTCCCGCTTGGACCCCAAGGCCATGTCGAAGAGGTTCTCCGTCCGGCCCATGTAATCCCCGTCCCTGCCGTTGTCGTAGAAGATGCCGGGCTCGGTGCCCGTTCCCGAGGGGCCCGGGGTGGAAGGAGAGATTCCCGTTCCAAAATCGTCGAAACGGACCGAGGGGCGGGCCCTCTTCTTGGAGAGACCCTTGCCGGGAACGCCCCGGGATGCGTCGTCCCCCAGGCCCCTGAAATCCACACCGATTTCCTCGAGGAACTTGTCCTCCACTTTGAGGAAGCGGGCCTCGATGTTCACAAGGATTCCGATGTTGATCCGAAGGTCCGAGAGCAGCTTCTTGATCCGGTCATGGACCTCCTTGGTGCAACGGGCGATGATCACGCCGTTTCCGTGGAGGGAGAGACTCGCCCCCGGCATTTCGAAGGCGTTGGGAATCCCGATGTTTTCGGTGATCGTGGTGATAAGGGTGTCCCCTTCCATCACTATGGGCTGGGCCTCGGGAATTTCAGGCTCGGGAGGAGAGGCCCCGGGGGGGGTGATGTAGATTTCGCGGCCCACGAAGTTCTGCAACTTGGCAACCAGGTCGCGGACTTCGTAGAACTTGGTGTAGATGCGGCCTACGTTCTCCTCGGCCGTGATGATCTGCACCACGCCGTCCTCCACCTTCCACCTGAGTGAGGGCCTGAGCCGGGTGATCAGGTTCAGGGCCTTGGCCACGGGCATCCTGGGAAAGTGGACGTTGGTCAGGGTGGTTTCCTCCGGGTCCAGCTCCCGGACCTTGGGGCTGATGTAGAAGTTGACTTCCGTCACGGTCTGGAGATACCTGACCCAGGAATCCACCTCGGCGTCCTGGAAGGAATACTCGGCCATGGTGGAGTTGAGCTTGTCCAGGACCGCCTGGTCCTCCACGGACACCTGGCTCTGCTCGACCTGGAAGGTCTCGATGGGTTTTCTCTTGAGAACGTCCCGCCAGTGGCGCTTGTCGAAGACCACGCTCTCCGTCTGGGGGATGTCGGCGTGCATCAGGTCGTCGAAGGTCCGGGCCCACTCCGTCTTCCATCGCCTTTCGTAGGTGACCTTGTTGTTCTCGTGCCGGGCGTCCTGGGTGACCTCAAGAAGTTTCCGCGCCGCCTGGTTCCCCGGGTCGATCTGGAGAAGGAGTTCCAGGTTCTTTGCGCAATCGTCGTACCTCTTGGCCATGAAGGCGATGTTCGCCTGCTCGAAGAGGCGGCGGACTTTGTGGAGTTTCCTGATGGCCTGTTCCTGTTCTCTTTCCTTGAGCTTTTCCTTCGCCTGGGCGGCCAGGAGGGCGGCTTCCGCCTTCTTCCGGTCCTGGACGGCCTTTTGAATGGCGGCTTTCTTGGCCAGGACTTTCTTTTCCAGGTCGCTGTTTTTCTGGATGTAGGGGTTGTAACGGATCGCCAGGAGAGCGTCCTCGCACCGCTGGATGGCCTCGTCGTAGTTCTTGTTGTTGAGCGCCAGGTCGGCCTTGATGAGGAGTTCTTCCACCATCATCCGGGTTTTCTGGATCCGCGCCTTGGCCTCGTCGGTGAAGCGCTTCTGGACCATCCCGGCCGCCTCGGGCCGCTCACCCAGGAGGGCCGCCATCTTCCTCACGAAGTCCCGGGCATCCTGGTTGTTGGGATCAACTTCCAAAGCCGAGGCGGCGAACTTCTTGGCCTGCTCGTAGTCTCCCAGGTCGAAGGCTGCCCGGGCCTGTTTCATGTAGGCCGTAGTGAGGAACCGCCGCTTCTCCTCGATGGTCTTCAACTGGGGCGGAATTCCTCCCTGCTGGTTCCCGGCCTGGGGAGAGGAGGTCTTCCCCGGGCCGGCGGCGTTGGCCTTCTTGGTGAGGGAAGGGGTCTGTCCCGTCTCTTCCACGGCGCCGGTTCCGCCGCAGGCGGCCAGCAGGATGGAAGTAAGGACTGCGAGAAGGGTGCAAGCGCCGAAGGTCGATTTCTTCATGCTCCTACCAACCTTTTCCTTCGGGTCCAGGTCGCGACTGGGCGGAAGGATACAGGGTCCGGGAAGAAAGGCGATGGAAACCCGGGAAGGCGGATCTCCCCCGGGAGGCGAAAATTCCACCCCGGGGAAAGATAGATCCTTCCCTGGGGGAACCGATCCATCCATGTAGAATGGAGGTTTCCTTCAAAGGCCAGGTTTCCAGGGCACCATCCTCCAATATCCTGCATCGCCGGCACATCGCCGGTTTTTCTCTAGCCATGATCCCACCCTGGCTCGGGAAAACCGGCTTGGACCCATGCCGTCTCCGGGCTCAACGCGCTCCTTTGGCATAGAAGGGATGGGCCCAAGTGTAACAGCTTTTCGATACCCGTTTCCCCCAGGTTTCAGGCATGGGGGGCGGGTCTTGTTCCGCCGGTCTTCTCCGGAGTCCGGAGCGTGGAAGCCGAGAAAGTTAGCAGAGGGGGAGGGCCAAGTCAACGAATCCTTTGGCGCCGGCGCCCAAGGAATCCACCGGGGTCCCCTCATCCTTTCCCGGGAGGCAATCCCGCCAGGGCCATGGCTTTTTTAAGGTCCTCCCAGGCTCCCCTCTTGGCCGCAGGGTTCCTCAAGAGGTAGGAGGGATGCCATGTGACCACCAGGGGAATCCCCTGGAATCTCCGGGGCTTCCCCCGCAGCACGTTCAGGGGGAGCCTCGTGCGGAGAAGGGCGGAAGCGGCCACCCGGCCCAGGCAGATCAGAACCCTGGGCCGGACGATCTGGATCTGGCGCACCAAAAAGCCCCAGCAGGCTTCCACCTCGTCCGCCTCGGGGTCCCGGTTCCCCGGAGGCCGGCATTTCACTACGTTTGTGATGTAGACCCTGCTCCTGGGGATCCCGATTCCCTTCTCGATCATGGCTGTGAGCAATTCCCCGGCAGGGCCAACGAAAGGTTTTCCTTGCTGGTCTTCCATGGCTTCGGGCCCTTCCCCGATGAACATGAAGGGGGGCTCCAGGGGGCCTTCCCCGGGCACGGGCTTCCGCCGGACCTGTCCCAGCCGGCAGGCCCTGCAGGCCCGGATCTCCTCGTAGATGGCTTCCAAGCCCACAGGTTCTTCCCGAAAGGGAATCCCCGGGGGGGGAGCCAGAGCTTTCAGGTCCTCCAGGCTTTCTTTGGAAAGGAGAGGACATCCCTTCCCCAGGACCCGGGCCCATTCCTCCATGAATCTCTCCAGGGTCTCCATGGATCCCTGGGTCTCCTCTCCCTGCCCGGGCCGGGCCTCTTCCTTTGGGGCTGGTTCTCCCGCCTTCATCCCGACAAGACCTTTCCTTCCAGGGTTTGGGCCAGGAGGCTCTCTCCCTTGAGTCCCGTGATCACCACAGGGACAAGGTCACCCGGGTTCCCGGCCGGTTCTTCCAGGATGACCCGTTGATACCCGGCGGACACACCCTCTCCGGGTTTCTCCAGGAGGATCTCCTGGCGGGTTCCCAGTCTTTTGCGGGCGGCCTTCTCCGCCCAGCGTCGCGCCCTATCCAGGAGCCGGGAAGTCCTTTCCTTGACCACTTCACGATGTAGGGGGTCGGGGAAACGGGTGGCAGGGGTGCCTTCCCTCGGGGAATAAGGAAAGGCATGGACCCTGGTGGGCTCCAGATCCTCCAGGAGGTCCAAGGTGGCCTGAAAATCTTCCTCTCTCTCTCCGGGAAACCCGGCGATCACATCGGTGGTGAAGGAAAAAGCCGGGCCGAAAACCCGGCGGGCCGCCTCCAGTATGGACCGGAAATCACCCGCCCTGTACCGGCGGCCCATGCGCTTCAAAACCCGGTCGGAACCACTCTGGAGGGGGAGGTGGAGGTGGGGGCAGACCCGGCCCCGGCCTGCACCGGCAAGGATCTCCAGGAGGGAAGGGGTCACTTTTTCGGGTTCCAGGGAGGAGAGGCGCAACCGGAAGGGCCCTTCCAGTTCCAGGAGCCCCGTGACCAGCCTCTCCAGCCCTTCCCCCTTTTCCTTCCAATCTCCCAGGCACACCCCGGTCAGGACGATTTCCCGGGTTCCGGCCCGGACCAGGGAAGCCGCCTCGGCCAGAACCTCCCTCAGAGGGCGGGACCGGGAAGGCCCCCGGAGGGAGGGGATCACGCAGTACGTGCAATGGAAATCGCAACCATCCTGGACCTTCAGGAAGGCCCGGTGTCTTCGGCGGTAATTCTCGAGAACGGGAAAAGATCCCGGGTCTTCCTCTCCCAATTTCTGGAGGAGGCGGCGGAATCCTTCCTCCCGGGCCCCTTCTCCCAGGGCGAAGTCGCAGGTTCCGGGGAAGGGCCTTCCCTGGTTTTGCAGGCGCGTGGCCCAGCATCCCAGGGCCACCACCTTGGCCCGGGGAGCGAGCTTTCGTGCTCTGCTCAAGGCCTGGCGGGACTTCTTCTCCGCCACGGAGGTGACGGCGCAGGTGTTCACCAGGAGCAGGTCCGCCTCTCCAGGGTCGGACACGGCGACCCATCCCAGGCCCTCCAGGAGGGCCCGGAGTTTTTCCGTGTCATACTGGTTGGCCTTGCAGCCAAGAGTCTCGTACCAAACCCGTCCTTTCATGGGGGGGATCCTACCATCATCCTTTTCTCCGTGGAGGACGTTGCCGGGAGGGAAGGAGGGGCTAGACTCTCCCCCCTTGTTCCAGGTTGGCCTCGATCCCGGGGAGTTCAGAGGAAATGAACGGCTCTTCTCGTTTGAAAGGGCGCGCCCTCGCCCTGCTTCTCTTGCTTGCCGCGGTCTTCGCGGCCCACGGGCGCGCTCTGCGGGGGAAGTTCCTCAACTTCGACGATGACCGGATCGTCACGGCCAACCCCCTCTTTCACGCTCCCCTCGGCCGGGCCCTGGAGGGAATCCTGGATCCCACCCGGACCATCGCCGACGCCTACCTCCCTGTGACCCACCTCTCCCTCTACCTGGATTGGAGACTCTTCGGAGGGAGCCCATGGGGGATGCATCTTTCCTCACTCCTCTGGCATTTCCTGGCCGCGGCGGCCCTCTTGGCCTTGGGCTTCCGCATGGGCCTCACCCGCAAGGGGGCCCTCCTGGCGGCCCTTCTCTTCGCTCTCCACCCGGCTCTTGTGGAGGACACGGCCTGGATTTCCTCGAGGAAATATCTCCTGGCCGGACTCTTCTCTTTCCTCACCCTCTCTTTGTGGATCTCCGCCCTGGAAGGGAGGAAGAAAGCCGCCTGGGGAGCCCTCCTCACGGCCCTCCTGGCGGTCTATTCCAACGGCGCCGCCCTGGTCCTTCTTCCTTTCGCAGGCCTTCTCTCCCTCTTCCCCCCCCGCCGCCAGGGCCGGGAGGAAAAGAGCCCCTTCCCCTGGGCGCCTCTGGCTCTCCTGGCCCTGGTGGTCTTGGGAGCCGGGATCCATCACGCCTGGCTCGCCTCCCGGGCGGGCACGGCCGCCCTGGGGGGCGGGGAAGACCGAACCCTCTCCATGGTCCCCTCCGTCTTCTCCTGGTACCTGGAAAAAGCCCTCCTTCCCCTGGGGCTCAGCGTAGACTACCCATATCCGGTCTACCTGAAGAAACTCCTTTCCGGAGGCTTCCTTCCCTGGGTCCTCTCCGGGGGGGCC
>Ga0256831_1000829_pt1 | contig 16404 bp, 16 predicted proteins | sample 132544metaG_FD_189087 | JGI IMG/M metagenome (GOLD analysis project Ga0256831, IMG submission 189087) | Hydrothermal vent microbial communities from Lau Basin, Pacific Ocean - 132-544 | ecosystem: Environmental > Aquatic > Marine > Hydrothermal vents | place: Pacific Ocean: Lau Basin | collected...
ATCTAATATAATTAAGGTGGGCGTAAACATTACTTTCATTTTCTGGGCAAATTCTTTTTCTGACAAGTCTTCACCCTCTATAGAAACAAGGGCTTTATCACCCCACATATTAAGCTCAATTAAATCAAACCCCGTAGTCATTTTTTTAATGATCTCTGGATCTGAAAAATTATCATCTAATAATTTTTTACAATAAGGACAACCATCTTGGTGGAAGTATAAAACAACCTGTTTGTTGGCTTCATTAGCCTCATCAACATCTTCAGACAAATCCAAAAAGGAAGATTTAAACCAAGTAGGCTTATCAAAAAAACCTGGGTTGGCTAAGTCATTTTTTGATTGTGCCGAATCCATAGAAAAAGCTGGGTTTAGTAAGCCTAGCATCATTAAAAAAAAGCCCCCAAACAGCCTATAAAAAGAGTTTTTCATTTGTTGTTCCTCCTAAAAAAACCATAAAAATGATTGATTCCATACATCCCTAAAGGCAATAGGCAATTCACTTCCGCATTAGCGTGTCAATTATTAGACACCATCTACAAGCAAGCAAAAAATATTATATAAGCAATTGTTATATATTGTATTTTTTTAATTGGCACAATATAAGCATAGATAAAAGATATCAGACAAGAGACATCACATTATTAACATGGTGAAATAAAATGGCAACTCCAACACTATCAGTCGTTCAAGGTTCTAATGAATATCATGACCATTCTCAAAACAGAATCCGTAAAACAATTGACAACCTCAATGCAGATAAATACGCATTATTGGAATTAGCCAATAAGTTACATTCAACCTTAGAGTTGGATACCTTAATTACCTTATTTAAGTTGGATATTACACCCATTTTAAATTTAGATGATGTTTATTATTATTTACCCGGTGAAGCCAAACAAAAAGAGTCTAAGGGACGTCACCTTATTTCTTATCAATTAGTGCTACACAAAAAAGAGTTGGGTGAAATTACTCTTATTCGACGCTCTCGTTTTAATCAAAAAGAACAAGCCTTTATAGAAAAGATATTAGTAAGCCTATTAGCACCATTAAATAATGCCCTTAATTATCAACAAGCATTAAATCTTGCCTTACATGATCCATTAACGGGTGTCTACAATAGACTCGCAATGGACAATATGGTTGCCAGAGAAATTGAATTATCACAAAGAAATGATACACCATTAGCGATGATTGCTCTTGATATTGACTTTTTTAAACGCGTTAATGACAACTACGGCCATGCCTTTGGTGACCATGTTCTAAAGCAGTTAACAGAATGTATTAAACAACAGATACGCTCTACTGACGCCATTTTTCGTTATGGTGGTGAAGAGTTTAATTTACTATTGAATAATACCAACCTTCGTGGCGCACAGGAATTAGCTGAAAGAGTACGTAAAACTATTGAACAAACCCCTTTTACCTTAGATGGCGTGACAATTAATGTTACTGCAAGTATGGGGATTAGTTTTTTTAAAGAGAATGATAGCGCACGAGATTTATTTAAACGTGCCGATGATGCTTTGTATCAAGCAAAAGCTTCTGGTCGTAACAAAATTATTTCAAAATAGTCATTTCAAAATGGTGAGTTCTCATTTATTTATTCTTCTTGGAAGTGGGGCTTTGCTTTAGCCCCGTTAAATAAGTTTATTCAGAATGATCACCACCTGAATACTTACCAATAGTATTGAGCCACATCACCCAGTTCTTGTTCAATTTCCAATAAGCGATTATATTTTGCAATTCGCTCACTACGACTGGCTGAACCAGATTTCAAATGCCCACCATCCATAGCAACAGCAAAATCAGCTAAAAAAGTATCTTCTGTTTCTCCCGAACGATGTGAGATAAAATAACGCCACCCCGCATCACGGCACATTCTTACCGCTTCAATAGATTCAGAAACGGTACCAATTTGATTCAGTTTAATCAATGCCGAATTGGCAACCCCTTGCTCTATTCCCTGACGAATATATTGGGTATTGGTAACAAAAATATCATCACCCACCACTTCAATTTTATTGCCCAGTTCTTGGGTGAACGCTCTAAAGCCATCCCAATCACCTTCAGCAAGTGGATCTTCCCAAAGTACAATCGGATATTTTTCTACCCAGCTTTTTGATAATGCAATTAAATCCTTGCTTTGCATTTTACCTGCTCCTGACCATTTGAGATCATAAGAGCCTTTCATATCAACAGCAAAAGAATTTGCAGCACTATCAAGTGCTATGGCGATATCTTCTCCTGGTTTATAGCCTGCTTGTTCTATTGCCTGCACAATGGTTTCCATTGCGTCTTCATTACTAGACAGATTAGGAGCAAAGCCACCTTCATCACCCACACTGGTTGCTAAACCCCGAGCCTTTAATATTTTTTTTAATACATGGAAGGTTTCAGCTACATAACGTAAACCTTCACGGAATGTGGGTGCTCCTAGTGGCACAGCCATAAATTCTTGAATATCAACATTATTATCAGAATGTTCACCACCATTAATGATGTTCATACAGGGAATGGTTATTCTTTTTGCACCCGCACCACCAAGATATTGATACAATGGTAAATTAGAAGCATTGGCAGCCGCTCGTGCAACAGCCATAGAAACGCCTAGAATAGCATTTGCCCCTAAATTCGATTTATTAGCCGTGCCATCCAAATCAATCATTGTCTGATCAATTAATGATTGTTGGCTAACATCAAAACCTGCAAGTAGAGGACTCAATTTTTCATTGACATTAGCCACCGCCTGTAGCACGCCTTTGCCAGCATAACGATTCATATCATTATCACGTAATTCAATGGCCTCATTTTCCCCTGTACTCGCCCCTGAAGGTACTGAAGCAACTGAGCTAATCCCATTATCAAGTTCCACAGATACTCGTACTGTTGGGTTGCCACGAGAATCCAATATTTCCATAGCATCTATTGATGATATATGCGCTGATTTCATTTTTAAGTCCTAATATTTTATCAATTATTTATGTTTTTAAGGTGTATTGCTGATGCATGGAGGGTATCTCCACATGAGTATTCTGTAATTTATCAGCAAACACCTGCATACAGCTTTGTTCACCATGAACAAGAAAGGTTGTTTTGGGAGCCCCTGTTAGTTTGTGCCAATCCAGTAATTCTGATTGATCCGCATGAGCAGAAAAACCACCAATGGTATGAATGCTAGCATTTACTTGAATTTCTTCACCATGAATTTTTATTCTCTTAGCACCATCAATAATTTGTCGAGCTAACGTTCCTCTGGCTGCAAAACCAACAAAAACAATACTATTTCGCCTGTTCCATATATTGTGTTTTAGATGATGACGTATTCGACCTCCGGTACACATACCAGAACCTGCCATAATAATAGCTCCACCATTAACCATATTAATAGCCATTGATTCAGAGGTCTCCCGAGTAAAATGTAAACCCGGAAAATCAAAGGGATCATGCCCATGAGTCATCACATCCAGAGTTTCTGGGTTATAACATTCAGGATGCCGCGCAAAAATTTGTGTTGCAGAAATTGCCATTGGAGAGTCAAGAAATACGTTCGCATACTGTTTAATACGACGATCAGTCATCCCTTCTCTAAGGTAATAAAGAATTTCCTGAGCACGTTCTAGGGCAAAGGTGGGTATAATAACATTGCCACCACGTTCTATCGTTTCATTAACAATTTGATACAATTCATCAATAGAGGGTTCTAATTGCTTGTGGAGACGATCACCATAAGTGGTTTCCATAACAACAGTATCGACTTTAGGTGGTGGTGTTGGATTGCGTAAAATTGCTCGTCCGCCATAACCTAAGTCACCCGAAAATAACAACGTATGTTGTTGCCCATTTTCCTCTAGTTCTAAAAATATACTGGCAGAACCCAATATGTGTCCCGCATCTAAAAAAGTTGCTCGAATACCTTGGGCAATTTGCATGGGTTTATTATAAGAGGCCCGACGACGAAACGATTCAAGACAATTTAAAGCATCCAATGTGGTATAAAGTGGTTCAATTTCATTGCTATGTTTGTGCTTATGTGCACTGTGAAAACGCTTTGCTTTACGTTTTTGATAACGGGCATCCGACTCTTGTAAACTGGCAGAATCAAGCATCACCAAACGGGCCAATTCTACTGAGGCAGAAGTGGTAATTACTTCACCTTTAAAACCACGTTTTGCTAACAATGGAATACGACCACAATGATCAAGATGAGCATGGGTGAGCAACACATAATCAATGGATTCTACAGCAAAACCAAAATCATCAGCATTTTCTTCAGCCAGTTCATGCCCTCCCTGAAACAAACCACAATCAATTAAAAGCCGCTTTCCTGCACATTCAAGTAAATGACAAGAACCAGTGACATCCTGAGTAGCACCATGAAATGAAATTTTCATAAGGATCCTTTTTTATGTTAGTCTGCCAATATAAGATATCGTTCAATCAATATATTTTGATAAAATAGCAAAGACATCCGTATAGGGCAGATTGCTTTATACTATAGGAACAATTAGGCGCTTTTTTTACTGATATTAAAATGACCTAACTCACACAGATCTATTTTAAAATAGATCACTATTCATGCCGATATAACCAAAGCGCAATCACTCATATCAGAATATCTCTAAGTTGATTAATATCCTGAGCAGGATATGTTATTCAATGTAAACTCTCTATAGTTCACAGTTTATATTGTTATAGCCTGTTATACTTATGTACGGTAGTAGCCCATTAATTAACAATGGGTCTCAGTTGAAAACTTGGCATAGATTATTTTGAGTCGCATAAGAATAACTTAAAATCATTTGCTTAGTTTTTTTGTTATTTCATAGTAGAGAAAATCATGCACCAAGAACACCTTGAGAAACTCATATCAACCGGATATAAACTCATTTCTCTGGAAACAGATTCACCCGAACAGACTCTTAATGATTTTCGCCCATTAGTTCGTGAAGGCAAGGCTATCTATGCTTGGGAAAAAGAACGGGGGCTAAGTCGAATGGAGGCTGGGCATATCACTTTGCCAAAAACAAAAACACCTGAGATGGTGCTCAAGTACATTGAGCAAAGCAATTTATTTGGTATTTACTTATTAGTTGGTTTTAGTAAAGAGTTAGCACAACCTATGTTGCGTCCCACAATTGAACAAATTGCTACTGATAAAAGACATAGTAAAATTATTATTTTTATTGATCATAATTTTACTTACCCACAAAAAATGCTGGATAAATTACTGATTGTCCAAGAAAAAGAGGTCAGAGAAAGAACCTCTTTTGCTGGCATATCATAGCCCTAAATAAATTGAGCTATCTTCTCTTAGATGATGATTTCTTAAATTTTTTCTGTTTCTGAGATTTTCTTCGATTATCAGGCATGACCAAGCGTTTATTTTGTTTGCTTCTACGTGCTGGATCAACAATACGTCCCCGATGATCGGTATCAGGCTTTTGAATATGTAAGCCAACACTTTCATAAAGTGCTAGCATATCTTTTTCGGATAAATCTTCCCAGCGGCCAAGTTTCTGCCAGCGTGGCAATTTTACCAAACCATAGCGTACTCTAGATAGACGGCTCACCGTAATACCTAAGGCCTCCCACATACGGCGAACTTCACGATTGCGCCCTTCTTTAAGGGTTACATGATACCAATGATTGGCTCCTTGACCACCCACATAAGTAATTTTGTCAAAATGTGCTTGTCCATCATCCAACTCAACACCATTTTTGAGGTGCTCAATATCATCATCCGTCACTTCACCGAGCACACGTACGGCATATTCTCTTTCGATTTCACTCGAAGGGTGCATCAGTTTATTGGCTAAATCACCATCATTGGTTAATAAGATAAGCCCTGAGGTATTAATATCTAAGCGTCCAACAGAAATCCAACGGCCTACTTTTAAACTGGGTAAATCATCAAAAATGGTATTAGGATGGTCAGGATCATTACGGCTACATATTTCACCCGGTGGTTTATGATAGACAAGGACACGCTGTTTGGGTTTTTGCCAAGCAATAAAAAGCTCTTTATCGTTCAGATAAATGCGCTCAGAACCATCAACTCTATCACCGAGTTGGGCAACACGCTGACCAATTTTAATACGCCCTTGAGCAATCAAACGTTCGGATTCGCGCCGTGAAGCGTGGCCTGATCGTGCGATTACTTTTTGCAGTTTTTCACCCTCAGGGGCATATTCAGGCTCTTTATCGTTAATAGAATTGGCATTTTCTTGTTCTAGTAATTCTTCTTTGGTAGCCAAGGCCTCTTCTTTGTTGTGAAATATTCGATCAGATTTAGGCGATTTAGGCGATTTAGGCGATTTAGGCGATTTAGGCGATTTATAATAGTTTGTCATGGTTTATTATCAAGTTTGTATCGGTGATATTCCATAATACTGACCAAAAGGCTCTATGAAGAGAATAGTATTACGGCTAAAGATGTTTTTAAGTAGACTAAAAACAGGAGTCAGATTAATTGGTTGAGATTATAACACCTTTTATCTCTGGGATCGCAGTCTGCTAGAAAGCTAGGGAAGTATAAGGGATTAAAAGGATAGCAATGGCTTGAATCTAGTGATGTATCATATGTAGCTACTTTTGGTTACGTGCTCCCAACAATTAAGCCTTCACTTACCCAATTTTGTATAAAGCCTGCAACTCGTTGCGGGGCATGTTGTTCATCTATCCATTCGCAAATACCCTGACAGATATAAGAAAAATCTTTTGCCTCTAGCATAGCATCCAATGCCCATGCCTCATCAACAGGCATAGAACGATAAAGAGTGCGCAAGTCTTTACGCCAAATACACCATGCAACGGGGTGCTCTTGTTGTTCTATTGCAATAGGAGGTTCTTCTTTATCAATGGCTTGCCATAGTTGTGGGGTATTATATGATAAGTTAATACGATTAACGGTTGGGTGAAACTGAAATTTAAGTGTTAACCATTGTTCAGGTGCAATCGCTTGCAAGTCTTCTAAAGTCAATCTTGATTGACTTGAGGCATCAAAAGCGGCTCGTAACTGCCATTCAAATTGTGCCATTTCAGTAAGCTCAGGCTGCTCTTGCCAAGGGCTATTTTGTTGTAAAAATAATGCCAATTGGTGACCAAAATAACGCAATGAAAAATGCTGTGATGGATGCGCTCTCACATAGGCTTCACCCAAAGCAAAAAAATCATCATCGCCAAGCAAAGTATGCAAGGCGGGGAAGGTATCACTTAGGGCATCAATTAAACGAAACTTATAGGCATTAGCATAAAGATCCAAGCGTAGTTGTGCCGGTACTTTTTTAGTTCCTGTTACCGCCTCTTTTATTTCAGGAGCAGCGACTTGTAGCCAAGCAAGCATGTCATTTTGCAAACCTTTAAGAGCCGCTAACTCACCCGTCATACGACGATTCATACAACTAACTCCTGAGCAGGTGCTGATAAAGTTGCCAATTTTTGCTGGGCACTAGCAACCACATTAGGAGAATAACCGGTTGTACGAACATCTGTGGCAATTATTCTAGCTTGATGCAACTCAGCTAATAAGGTTTCATATGCAGGGATATTATCATCTCGCTCAATCATAAATGTGACCTCACCAAAGTGTTCAACCGCTTTGGCATAAAGCGACCAGACCGCATCACAAACGGGCATATCATGGGTGTCAATAATATAATCCCCATAGTCACTATGCCCTGCCAAATGAAATTGTTGTACCCGTTCAGGAGGTACTGATAACAAATAATCTAGGGGATCAAACTCATGGTTAATGGCAGAAACATAGATATTATTAATATCCAAGAGCAATAAGCAGTCCGCCTGCTCGGCAACCGCATTGAGAAATTCCCATTCGGTCATCTGGGACTGTTTATAACTGACGTAGCTGGAGACATTTTCTATTAATATACGATCACCCAAAAAGTCTTGTACTTGGCCAATGCGTTCTGCCACATGGTTAACGGCTTCTTCTGTATAGGGCAGTGGCAATAAGTCATGGGCATTGCTACCATTGGTTCCTGTCCAACAAAGGTGATCTGACAACCAATGAGCATTAATGCGTTGTTTTAATTGTTTCACCTGTTTTAGATAGTCTTTATCTAAAGGTTCTGTGTTGCCAATATTCATGGACACGCCATGCATGGCCATAGGATAGTGTTCAGCAATTTTATCTAGAAAATAAAGTGGTTTGCCACCATCAACTAAATAGTTTTCAGTTAATACCTCAAACCATTGCACATCTGGATGTGGATGACGACTATCGGCAGAAGAATCAGTAGAAAAAGAATCAATAACATTCTGATAATGCTCTTTTCTTAAGCCCAAGCCAAACCCCATATTTTGATATTTTATATTGCTCGTCATTGTCATTACTTTGATTGTCGTTATTTTTATTTTTTAGCAGATAAACAGATAAGATGAAGTTGCCTCACTAAGAGGCAACTTCATAGCAGAAGACTCACAAAATAAACTCCCTTAAGGCTATCAATGGGAGTTTATTTATTGATCAATTGATACAGCAAACAACAATTAACCTAGCACTTTACCACCTTTATCTGTACATTCTTTTGCATTGGCTTTAATCCAACCTTGTCCTTTACAGCTATTTTGTCCTTTACAAGAGTTATTAGCGGTTGCACACGCACTAGACCCTTTGCATGAGTTGATACCACTGCACTTAACCATGCCTTCTGTTGGAGAAGCACTTGCTGTAGCAGTAAAACCACCGGCAATTAATGCAGCTGCGGCTGCGGCAATAGCGACTGAAGATAATTTTTTATTGGTATTCATATTGTTTTTCCTTAATTGAATAGACATACTATTGTTTGCTGTTAATAAGCAATTCGTACTAATAGGCAGATACTTATCAGTACGAATTAGAATAAAGTATACTTGATCTATATCATGGTGCAATGACGGAAACTACGTAGTTTCAACATCGTATTTCAAAATTGATGCTATTTTTTTCACCATCTTATTGAATTTTAGTGGATAATATCCTTTTACATCTTAATTTAAGTCAGTAATGTATTTTTATGAATAATGAATTATTTGCTTCAAAAGAACAATTCCGTCACATTTTTGAACAAGCTCTGGTACGCTTATTAGAGCATGATGATTTAGGCGTTTTTATTCTTGTTTTGGCCAATGCCAGCTTTGATCAGCATGTGCATGATTACACCCATAAAGCATTACTAAACAAGTATCAACAACTGGCTAAAAAATATCGTCTTCTATTACAAGAAGGGCAGTTACTTACTGAACCTGAAGACGATATTTTGGTTTTTTTAAAACTTATGGCTATGGGCATTAATAGTGTTCAACAAACCGAGTTTCGTCACACGGCTGATAATCAGAACGATGGTATTAACTGGGAGTTACAATTTAACCCCATCCGCTCACTCCGCCCTGCTCGTATGAGTAAAACCATTGTTAAGGATATTTATGTAGACTTTAACCCAGATGGGTTTCATTTTAATAAACCCTTTTTGCAAAAAGAAAGTTATTGGAATGGAATGCTCAATGGCAAGCATTTGGCTATTTTTTATAACAAATTCCCCTTTGCCCGCTTTCATTCCTTATTAGTGCCTAATAAAGAGGATTGTCTACCTCAATACCTGACTTATGAATACCATAAATACATCTGGCAAATCACAGAACAGTTAAGCCACAATTTGCCAGGCATCGGTATGGCTTATAATTCTTATGGTGCCTTTTCTTCCATTAACCATTTGCATTTTCATTTATTTATTAAAGACCATCCCCTGCCAGTGAGCCACCCAATCTGGCAACATAATGGTGGTTCATACGCTTATCCCATTCACTGCAAAGTATTTCAATCCATAGATAATGCTTGGCAGTTTATTAGTCAATTACATGAACAAAATATCAGTTATAATTTAATTTATCTTGCCAGTGGTCTGTATTGTTTGCCTCGAAAACATCAGGGAACCTATCCCGATGCAACATGGAGCAGTGGTTTTGCTTGGTATGAAACCTGTGGCGGTTTTACCACTTTCAACCATAGTCAATTTATGGATCTTAATAATAAACAATTGGCCAAGGAATTATCCTTATTAAAGCTTGATATTGAAGACATTTAACACCACGTAAAGGCTTAACTATTTAATTATAAATCGATTTGCAACCCACCGATAAGAGACGTTAATTATGGCATTTGGCAATCCCCGCGGTTCTATGATCCGAAAAATACGAACTCCTGAAGAATATATTGATATGGTCAAAGAACTCAGAGAAGATGTCTTTGATCTCCGTGAAGCAGTCGAGTATGACCCCGATGAAATGGGACGTACCGCATTAGTCATTGAACCATTAGAAGCCATTGTTAATGAGCTATATCAGTCATTTGTAGATGGCACTTATGAATTTAAAGATGAAGACCTACCCTATATGCAGATAGTAAAAGAAAATAATTACACCGCAATATTACCTATGTTGCACCTGCTTAAGGAAGTCAATCGTATTCATCGTGATGGCTTGGATATTGACTAAAATGGACAAAAAATATTGTAGCCATTGTGGTAATGAAATTGAAGAAAATGCGGGCAGTTGTTCAGTATGCAATGCCCCAACTCATTTTCATGGCAAGGACTGGCAAAGTAAAGCACCCAAAAAGTTTATTATTTATTTTATAGGCTTGGTTATTTTCTGTTTTCTAGTGATGTATATCGCCCCTCGAGACTCTGTTTATATCACTCATTCTAAACAACCAGAGGGGGCATCATCCATACCCCCAACTCAGCTTATTAAATCTGAATAAGCGTTTGGGTAATGGTATCAGCAGTGGTAATCGTTTTGGCATTGGCCTGAAAATTACGTTGTGCAGTAATTAGATTAATAAGTTGCTCTGTTAGATTCACATTAGAATCTTCTAAAGCACCTGAGTTAATTAAACCAGCATTACCGTTACCAGGAACATTAACAATCCCTGCTCCTGAAGAAAAACTTTCTCCCCAGTAGTTATCACCTAATTGTGTCAGCCCTTGATTATTATTAAAATTAGTCAAAAATACCTGACCAAGATTATTGGATTCACCATTGGTAAAACGCGCACTAATAATTCCAGACTGATCCACATCAAGACCTGAGAGTTGTCCTGTCGTATAACCATTTTGGGTTAAATTGGTTACCCCAAAGGGTGCTCCATATTGTGTTAAGCCATTGACATCAAAAACAATATCTTGACTCGCTGAACCCGCAGGAGCAGTAGGAGAAGTCAAATCAAAGGTTAGTGAAAATGAACCCACAGGCGGTCCAGGTAATGTAGCACCGACAGCAGTCGGATCTAAAACACCCGAGGTTGTAAAAGCAATGGGGGTTGGTGCACCACCACCCACAGTCAAAATTTGGGGTTCTGGCGGTGTAGCTGCAGGGTTACCTGCTGAAGTCGTGGCACTTAAATTATGAAAGATATTACCTTGAGAGTCTGTTAATTTTATTCCTACTGCCCAAACATTGGGGGCTGTTTTTTGATAAAACATGGACGTTAACATGGGATTACCCAAAGAATCATACGAGGTAAATGAGGTGGTGTGATTATAGCTTGTAGGATCTACAACACCCGTCACTGCATCCATAACAAAACCACCTGCAATGACCGGTTCTCCTGAGTCTATATTAGCAAATACAGCCGAAGTCGTCGTGGCCTGAGGTGCAATACTGGTCGAAGTAATTTGTAAGTTAGTAATATCACCCGTATTAATATTTTTAGTTGTAGGATCAACACCATAGCCTTTTAAATTAGAGCCACTATTGTCAACAATAAAACCTTCTTTATCAACTTTGAACTGACCATTTCGAGTATAAACACGATTACCGGAAACATCATCCATAGTAAAGAAACCATCACCCGTAATGCCCATATCCAGATTATTTTCAGTAAAGATAATATTACCCTGAGTAAACTGCTGAGCCGTATCCGCTAAGCGCACACCACTACCAATTGCCGTACTGGCTGAACCAAATTTACTGGTGGCATAAACATCGGCAAATTCTGCACGAGATTGTTTGAATCCAACCGTTCCAACATTGGCAATATTATTACCAGTTACCTTTAAATCTGCCTGAGCAGCACTTAAACCACTTAAACCAATACGAAATGGCATGATCGCTCTCCTCTCTCTTTAGTAATAAAAATTATCCACCATCTTCTTTAGAGTTTTATATTGCCAAATAAGATGGTGAATAATTTTATTTGGCTAGTGGCTATTTAGCCTAATTTATCTAATTTCTTTTACTGCTGAGAAATCAATACTTCCCAAACCAGCCAAATTTAATTTCATTCCTTGACCACCTTGCCCAATGGTCACACTATCCACTCTCGCACTGACTAATACCTCTTGAGCAATTTGGTCATTACCAACCGCTGCTGTTGCCTTAATTTTATAACCACCAGAAGCTAGGGGAGTACCATTATTATCTGTACCATCCCAATTAAAATTAACCACACCTGCCGCCTGAGTGCCCATAGGAATGGTTTTGACCAATTGTCCTGCTGCATCACTGATTTCAAGTGTTAAATTGGTCGTTGATGAACCTAAATCAATTTGCCCAACAACTGGCGTACCACTATCTAGCTGAGCAATACCGCCTGGTGCTAAAACACTGCGTCCTACTAAGCTGGATGCTTGCAAGGCCGAACTCGATTGCATTGTGCTAGTAAAGCTACTAAAGGACTCTTGTAGATCTTTAATACCCGTTGCCGTATCAAACTGTGCTAATTGGCTTAAGAACTCACCATTTTCTTGTGGCTCAAGAGGATCTTGGTTTTTAAGCTGAGCAATCAGTAATTGCATAAACTGATCTTGCTTGGTCTCTTCGGCTTTGGGCTCATTCTTTCGTGACAAGCCTAAATTATCATAGAGCGCCACATCGTTATTAATTGCCACCATAATTGTTCCCCTGATCTGACACTGGATAATGGTTCTTTATTCTAAAAATATACATGAGTTATTAAGCCTTACCTAAGTTTATTGTCCGCATTAATAATTGTTTTGTGGTATTGAGCACTTCAACATTGGTCTGATAAGAACGTGAAGCATCAATCATATTCGCCATAGACTCAATAGGATTAACATTAGGCATATACACATAGCCTTCTTCGTTAGCATTAGGATGATTAGGCTGATATTGCGCTTTAAGTGGTGCTTCACTTTCAACAATTCGCTCTACTGCTACTTTTGCCACAGCAGGATCATTGGAGAATTGATCCACCACGGTTTTAAATACCGCTTGACGAGATTTGTAAGTCCCTTCGACACTACTGGCCGCACTATTGACATTAGCAAGGTTACTGGCCACCAGATTCATACGCACACTTTGAGCTGTCATTGCAGAGCCTGACACATCAAAAGTATTAAACAGTCCCATAATTATTCTCCATTGCTACCTTGTCTTCTTACTTTTCTTTATAAATGATCACTATAGACAGGTGTTACTGTCCTTTTATTGCTTTATTTAAACTTTGAAACTTGCCTGATAAAAACCGTAGGCTGGCACTATAATAAATGGAATTTTTACTAAACTCTGTTTTCTCAACACCCGTATCGACTGTATTACCATCCAAAGAAGGCTGATAGGGATTGCGATACATAATGTCTGTCGAGAAATTTTGCTGATTCATTTGTATATGAGCATTATTTGTGGTGCTCATTTTAAGAGCTCCCTTGTTAAAGTCAGAGCCGACTCCCATTGCATTTTCCATAGCCGCTTTAAAATCAATGTCTTTAGCCTTATAGCCTGGAGTATCTGCATTGGCTAAATTCGATGCTAAAATTTCAGAACGCCGAGAACGCAAAATTAATGCATCATCATCTGCCCCTAAAAATTTATCAAAACCAATAGCCATTAGATTACTCCTAATTATTTTCACTTATCTCTTATTAGTGTTTTCTCTTATAGTTTTTCTTAAAGCAAGGCGCATACCAATTATAATTAACTCTTATTTTTCATTCAGTTAAAAATAATTTTAAGTAAAAAAAAGCCGTATAGTGGCAATAAACGGCAAGCACTGACCTGATAACGGCAAGCATAGTGATTGACAAATAATTTCATTTCTTTATCCTCTTATTTTCTCTACTTATTAGACATCGAGTACCCTTATGCAAAATCTTTGGAACGATAACGATATACCACCCTTCTCAGAAGATATTCATCCTGATCTGGCCTTACGGGTCTATAGTTCTCGTCTACTTGGCCAAGATAAGTCATTGGTCTTACACGGTGGTGGTAATACCTCGGTTAAAATTAAGCAGACGACTATTTTAGGTGAGCAAGAAAACATCCTCTATGTCAAAGGCAGTGGTTGGGATTTAGAAAGCATTGAAGCTCAAGGTTATGCACCTGTACAAATGTCACATTTACTCAAACTAGCACAGCTTAAGGAGCTTAGTGATGCCCAGATGGTCAATGAGCTTAAAACCCATTTAACTCTAGCCAGCGCACCAGGACCATCAGTAGAAACAATTTTACATGCCTTATTACCCTATAAATATGTCGATCACACCCATGCTGACGCCCTAATAAGTATTACTAATACAAGTGATGGTATGGCTCGAATCAAGACACTTTATGGTGATAAAGTTGTGATCATTCCCTATGTTATGCCCGGTTTTGATCTCTCTCGCCTCTGTGCAGAATTATTTCCCAAATACGCCAATGAACAGACCATTGGTATGGTGTTAATGAATCATGGTATTTTCTCTTTTGGAGACAGTGCCAAACAGTCTTATGATCGCATGATTGATCTGGTTACTATGGCTGAAGACTATTTACAAGAACAACAGGCATGGGATATCAGTCATAGTGAGCACCTCCATAGTGATAATTTGGATCATCTAGACATTGCTTGCTTTAGAAAAGAACTCTCTAGGCAATTAAAACAGCCTCTAATCATTCATCAACACCGCAATCAGCAGAGCTTATCTTTTGCCAATCATCCAATGCTAAAGCATATCAGCCAGCAAGGACCTGCCACACCCGATCATGTGATCCGTACCAAGCAATTACCGATGCTTTCAAACGGTTCTTATAGCCACCTAAGTGAGCAACTAAAACAATACATTCATGCCTACCAAAACTACTTTACAACAGGTGCAGAAAATCCCCATGATGGCCAAGAAAAAAAGATGCTAGACCCTCTACCACGAATTATTCTGGATACCAAAGGTGCTATGCTCAGCCTAGGAAAAACCATTAAAGACGCTTATATTATTCGTGATATTTACCAGCATACAATGGATATTATTTTACGTTCTGAAAAACTCGGTGGCTTTCAAGCATTGCCCTCACAAGATATCTTTGATGTTGAATATTGGGAGCTTGAACAAGCTAAATTGAAAAAAGCTGGCAATAGGCCAATGTTTTGCGGCGAAATAGCTTTAGTTACCGGCGCTGTTAGCGGTATTGGCAAAGCATGTGTAAAATCACTTCTAGCTCGTGGTGCCTGTGTGGTTGCACTGGATATTTTACCTGATATAGAAGATCTTTTTCAGCGTCCAGACTATTTAGGTATTACCTGTGATGTCACCGATGAAACACAGTTACAACAGGCTTTAGAACGTACTACTCGCCAATTTGGTGGTTTGGATATACTCGTACTCAATGCCGGAATTTTCCCCAAAGGCTGTAAGATTGAACACTTAGCATTAAGTGATTGGCGCAAGGTAATGGCAATTAATTTAGATGCCAACCTAGCACTCATGAGCAAGGCTCATCCTTTATTAAAACTAGCTCCTAAAGGAGGCCGTGTCGTGGTTATGGGTTCTAAAAATGTCCCTGCCCCAGGTCCCGGCGCAGCCGCTTATTCTGCTGCCAAAGCAGCTTTGAACCAATTAGCCAGAGTCGCTGCATTGGAATGGGGAGGTGATAATATTCGCATTAACTCATTACATCCTAATGCCGTTTTTGATACCGCAATATGGACGCCCGAGGTATTAGCATCCAGAGCTGAACATTATGGTATGACGATTGAAGAATACAAAACTAATAACTTATTGCATACTGAAATTACCTCCCATGATGTTGCCGAGTTAGCAGCTGAAATGTGTGGTCCCTTGTTTGCCAAAACAACCGCCGCACAATTGCCTATTGATGGTGGTAATGATCGGGTGGTTTAATCTCAATATGTCTAAACAAAACACCCCTTTTTATGCAATTAAAATAACCAACTGGCATAGTGAGCAAAACAAATTACAGGCGATTCGTGAACAGGTGTTTATTAAAGAACAACATGTCCCTATAGAACTAGAATGGGATGAATTTGATCAATCAGCCACTCATTTATTGGCACAACTATTGGCACAACACAAACAAAAAGAAACCATGCTACCTATTGGTACGGCACGGATTGTTTTTAATCATAAGGGAAAAAACAATAGTGCCCATATTGGTCGCATGGCCGTGCTC
>Ga0256831_1000830_pt1 | contig 16377 bp, 8 predicted proteins | sample 132544metaG_FD_189087 | JGI IMG/M metagenome (GOLD analysis project Ga0256831, IMG submission 189087) | Hydrothermal vent microbial communities from Lau Basin, Pacific Ocean - 132-544 | ecosystem: Environmental > Aquatic > Marine > Hydrothermal vents | place: Pacific Ocean: Lau Basin | collected...
ATGCAAATACACAATAAGAATTATCAAAAGTTGAGAAAAATGTAAGTTTCGATAATTTTATTTTCTTATCTCTAGCAAAATGGTAATGCAATGCTGTTTTTTGAATGCCCCACAACGGGCCGACGATATACTCTGTGCCGGCTTTAATAGATTAATTTTCAATTAATTTCATTAAGCTAAATTAGTGAAAATACTTTCTTGTATTACAATCAATTTAGGCATGGAGTACATCGTGTGTTGCCTACTGTGCTTTTCTTGAGTCGGGGCAGACATACTCTTGCTGCAAATGGGTTTTGCGAGGCTTATGGCATTTGCAGGATGGGTATGGCTGCTTTGGGTTGCAATTATTTTCTTTTTTCAAATTGCTTTTAAAGGATTCAAAAATCTTTCTAAAAGTTGAATATCATCATTTATAATATTTGCCTTGCCCATCATTTTTTTGGAGAATTTTAATTGTTTTCCGTAGTTTGAAATTAGTGTATCAGGAATTTCAACTTCTGCGATATAAATTGCTCCATATTTGATTTGTATTGGTGTTAGTGAAATGGATTTTATTGGTCCTTTTAATAATCTGAATTTCATATATGGAAAATTATCGAATAGTATTGTTTTCATTGTTCTAAAACCAATACTCTCAGCGACATCATATATATGCAAAAGCTAAACGCCCTTAGGTGTTATGTAGGAGCGTTTTCTTAACGTTTGAGACGTGTAGTTTTTGCCGTAATGTTTAGTTACCATACGAAGGCAGGTTGTTCCGCAGTCCATTGCATTTAGTTGGTGGTAGTGGGGGAAGTGCATGCTAAAACGAAGCTACTTAAGTAACCAATTTGATACGTCAATAAATACCTCGTGCCAATGTTTTTTCTTATGAACAGTATTTCCTCCCGAATTAACTTCTTCACTAAAGTAATTATGATCATAATTTGGATATGCAAAAATGCTCAAATTTGTTTTTCTCCTAGCAGTAAAGATTATGGGAAGAACACTATTATCAACAGCATCAATATCATTCATTCCATAAACTACAAGTAATGGTTTTTCAATTTTAATTAAATAATCAATTGTTAAATCCCTCCATAATGTTAAGTTTGAAGCATAATACTTATGATATTTTCTTGATTTATCATGAGCTAGTGTATAAATATTTTCAAAATCTTGATAAATAGAATCTAAACTTTCTTTATTATCTGTCTGATTATGCGGTTGTAATATGCTGTTCTTATTATATTGATTTACTCTTATAGCGGGAATATTATAAATTGATGACGACATACATACAACCTTATCAAAATCATTGGGATATAATGAGGCATATTTAGCAACAACACCATAACCCTGTGAATGCCCAACTATATAATTCGAATCCTTTAACATTAAATTTTTCTTACGCATAAAGTCATACACCTGCTTTATTGCTGAGATATAATAGTCTTTCTTATTACAAGCATAATAAATATCAGATTCTTTCTTGGATATATTTTTCCAAAAATATCCATTATCTGGCAGAATTAATGGTATTCCTGGTTTAGAAATTACAACAATATTAAATTTACGATATAGCTTCATAAATGGGAATATTCCATTAATAAATGAATAATACTTCCCGTCATTTTTCATAACAAAAAGGGACATTGGCTTACTACCTTGAATAAAAAATATTGTTGGTTTAGGCTTATTACCAGTAATAGTAAATCTAATAGAATCCTTCAAGTTATATACAGATGAAGTATCTTCAATTGTATAATACTTATACGGAGTATGTCCAACTCTTTTTTGCGCACTACTTCTAATTGAAAAAATAGTTGCAATTATTAAAAATAATACTACTTTCTTATATATCATAAAAAATTATTTTGTGTGTTCATTCTCACATCATTTTTGTTTTTCTAGTGCGTTAGCCAAAAATCGAGCTCTTTTGGTTTTTTTTGTGATAGCATCAAATTGAGCGGTAAAAAACCAAATATGCTTGATTGGCGTGGGCGTCGCATTGTATGCCAACTAAAGGATAGTGGTAGTTTGAATATTATTGTAGCTTCCTCTTGGATAATTGCCACTAATTTATTTTACCCTAAAAACATTCCACCCATTTTCTTTTGCCAGAATCTGTGTTGATTGTACTTCCATAATGGCACCTCCTATCACATTAAGATCGATAATATTAGGATTTTCAAACCATTCCTTTACATCCATTATCAAGGGAACATTAGTAGTAGCATCGGAAGAAATAGTAAAGGCTGAATTAGACAAACTAACTCGGAACGAGTTATCCACAAATCCGGTAATATTTCCTACCGCATCTCTTATTTGCCCTCTTCCAAGGTGAAAATCAGAACCCGCCAAATCACCACTAGGAAGTCTCCATTTCCCATTTAATTTCATATAATGGTAACCACCGCCAAGATATTCGGGCCAGAACATTTGACTTTCGGGTGGATTAACAAACATAAAGCTAACATTATCAGCATTGCTAAAACCAAAGGTAAAAGAAAGTGAATCATAAGTTCCCACTTCTATATCATCCGCAAATGGCCACTGCATAGTCGTTGAAATATTACTATCAAAATAATGTTCTTTCTGCCATCCGTTGAGCACTTTTGCTTTTCCTGCTTTATAAATAGTCACTTCGCTAATAAAGAACTGGACTTCATTAACGAGATAATGATTTCCCGCTGCATTAATATACATCAATGTATCATATTGAAGCGGTGCATTATCCCAATAAATATTCATTGACAAATTTAGCTTTCCTTTGTTTGAAGGACTCGGTTTTGGATCAGGCTTTTTACATGAGGAAGTAAAAGCTATCGCTATAAAAATCAGGGCTATAGTATAAGTTATCTTATTATTATTCATTATAATATAATTTTTCTAAAAAGGATTAGCTAATTTAGGATTATGGGTAAAAGTGGTATCAGTAAGTGTGAGCAAAAAAGCCTTAAGATCGGCTTTTTGCTGTGGGTTAAGCTCAGCACCATGCCCATAAGGAGGGTTAAGCTTATGCATAAGCGGATTAGCATATTTAGAATAGACCAAGCCGGAACTATAAAAATTAATCACATCATCCAAGGTTTGGAACCTGCCGTCATGCATATAAGGTCCGGTAAGCTCAATATTGCGCAAAGTAGTTGCTTTATAAGCCCCTATATCAGAAGTAAGGCCGGTAACAGAGTAACGATCATCATTTGTATTAAAGACACTATCCTTGGCATTATTATAAAACAAATTAGTAGTCATCAATGGATTTCCAACGCCACCATGACAATGAAAGCAATCAGCGCCCTCTTCGGTAGTAAACAACACTAATCCATTTCGCTCAGAAGCTGTCAGCTGCTCTTCACCACGAATATATCTATCGAACTTGCTGTCAGAAGATATCTCCGTTCTAACAAACTGCGCAATCGCTTTAGCTATCCTATCCATAGTAACCTCGCTGGTACCAAAAGCAGCCTTAAACATTGGCGGATACATTGGTATTGCCTTAATTGCGGACACTACTTTCTCCGGCGTAGAAGCAAATTCAGTGGGAGACACAACGGTTTCTTTTACATCTTCCTCAATGGAAGGAACACTCCCATTCCATCCGAAAGTACCCGGATTCCACAACAAATTAACATGAGGAAGCATTACATTATGCGTTAAATTTCCATTGGTACCCACACCTCGTCCCACACCATTTTCAAAAGAATGGGACTGAACATGACAAGAGGCACAAGTTTGAGGTTTTCCTTCGTCAGCTTTTCCCGATAAGCGCCCATCGTAATATAAATAATGCCCTAACTTTACTCCTTCTACCGTCATCGGATTATCGGCCGGTATAACAAAATTAGTTGGAAAACCCTTGGGAATAGTTATGGTATAAGGAGTTGGTGCCGGTACTTTATCCGGTACCGGCTTCTTCTTACATGCACTACTAACCAATAATACTACTATGATTAGTAGAAAAGCATTACTATGAAAATTATTAAATCGGAACATTTATTAACTCTTTTTAAAAGATTGCGTTAAACTGCTAGTTTGCCAAAATACCTATTTGCAGACTACTTTATGACACTTAGTACATACCGATAGTTGTATAGTAGTAAACATAAATATTGTTTTTTAACATTTATTTAAGAACATCATAACACTTTACTCTTGGCAAATAATTCAAATAAGAAATACCCAATTACACTGCATACGTCAAAACTGTAGCGGATCTTGAGTAACATACAAAATCCACTTATTGATAAAACGCTAAATTAATTGGCCAAATTTAGCAAATAAAATAATAGACGTTTCAAGTAGAGCAGAAATGTTTACCTTTGCGCTCACTTTTCAAACTCCATTCAATTGGAACAGAGAAGCATTAAATAAGTACAAATTTAAATTAATAAATTATTATGAAAACAGTATCAATGAGCGGTTCTCTTCGCGAGAACGTAGGGAAAAAAGATGCTAAGGCATTGCGCAAACAAGGCAAAGTACCTTGTGTAATTTATGGTGGTAAAGAGCAACTTCATTTTTCTGTAAATGAAGCCGATTTTCGTCATTTGGTGTATTCACCGGAAATTGCTTTTGTAGAACTAAATATTGCTGATAAAACATATAAAGCAATATTGAAAGATATGCAATTCCACCCTGTAACTGACAGCATTTATCATGCTGACTTTATGGAGCTAGTTGATGATAAACCCATTGTAATGAGCGTACCTGTTAAATCTACCGGTTTACCCAAAGGAGTAACTCTTGGTGGAAAATTAATGAGTAAACTCCGTAAGCTTAAAGTAAAAGCACTCCCAAAGTATATTCCTGAGAATATTACTATTGATGTTAGCTCATTATTGATAGGGCAGTCCATTAAAGTGAAAGACGTTGTAGTTGATAATGTAGAACTTCTTGACACACCCAATGCAGTAGTATTAACTGTAAGAGTAACTCGTGTTGCTGTTTCTACTTCTTTAACTGAAGAAGGAGCCGAAGAAGGAGCTGAAGAAGGAGAAAAAAGCACTGAAGATTAATATTTTTTTACAATACTCAACAAAAGGTGCAAAAATTTTTGCACCTTTTGTTTTTTACTGTATTCTTTTTACTTTTGGCCATTTTTGAAGGCCATTGACACACATTAATGCAGATTAATAAACCACAATAATTCCAATGAAATATTTAATTGTAGGACTTGGTAATATAGGAAAAGAGTATGAAGGTACTCGCCATAATATTGGTTTTGATGTAGTTGATTTACTAGCTCATGATCTTAAAGCTAAATTTGAAATTGGACGCCATGCCTATCATACTACCGCTAGGTTTAAAGGCAGAAGTCTATTAATTATTAAACCAACCACCTTTATGAATCTTAGTGGTAAGGCAGTAAAATACTGGTTAAGTACAGAAAAAATTCCTGTTGAAAATTGTCTTATCATTCTTGATGACATTGCCCTCCCTTTGGGTAAGTTACGGATGAAACTAAAGGGCGGTGATGGAAACCATAATGGGCTGACAAGTATTATTGAAAATCTGGGTCATTCCAATTTCCCCCGTTTGCGATATGGCATCGGAAAAGATTTTGTTCGTGGATTTCAAAGTGATTTTGTATTGGGGAAATGGCGAGTAGAAGAGCTCCCTATTATTAATGATAAAACTGAAGTTGCTGTAGAAATGATTAAGAGCTTCTGCACTATTGGAGCAGGAAGAACCATGACTGCTTTTAACAATAAAGAATAAGCAAACTACTTTTGTAGTATTATCTTCTGACTAATCACTTCCTTTGACGTTGTCAATTTACAATAATATACTCCTGATTTCATTCCTTTTGAATTTAGCTGCAATTGATGCTCACCTCGTTCAAATTTAGCATTAGCCACCATTTTTACACTTCTTCCATACGCATCGAATAGTTCAACTTTCAGCCGGCATGGTTTTCTCACTACAAAACTTAGCCTTGCAACATCCGTAAATGGATTAGGGCTACACGATAACAAATGAACACCGGCAAGAGAAGATTGTTCCCTAATAGCTGCTGTATTAAAAAACCAATCTTTAGCAGCCTGTGCAGATAATTCGATATCCGATTTATAATCTCCTGCTAATAAGGCAAAAGTCAACTTTAAAGTATCTCCTTGAGCAATGGAATAAGGTCCCGCACTAAGTATATTGGATACATCATTACCATAAGAATGTTTTAAACCGGCATGATGCCGTGGTGTAGTAAGACAAGTCCACTTTTCGAAATTCATAAAACCATCATAAATATTAATACTATTCCCACTACCATCATTATCCATATTATAACAGTTGGCTTTTCGATTCGACAACCATTGAATACCTGCATAACTGCCCCCGGTAGTTGGGTAGGTATAAGCAAGATTTAAACTGCTGTCAAAATCCGCTTTATTGGCGTAGGATTTCCATATATCCCAATCCATAAAAAGACCTACCCTAATATTATTTAAAGCATTATTCCCTCTATTAATAATACTGTATTCCAAAAATACAATTTTATCGAGAGGACTCTGCTTGAAGGCATAAGAGCGCTGATTAACTTGAATATTTAACTTAGAGAAGCCTGCATTATTGTCATTATACTCATTAAGCCACTCTTGCGTACCAAGAGAAGGAGTATCGATTCTAAGGGCCGGTGAAATGGGCACAAAATCATTATCATAAGAGCCGGATATCCCATAGATATTATTGGAAACCCTATTGGAAGCATCTCCCACCAATAAGCCTCCAAAAGCCAATAAATTCCTTCCTAATTTATAAGTAAATCCTTTTCCTTCCATTCTACTCCCATTGACAAAGCCAATGGTAGAATATGAATTTACACTAGTTACTATTTTATTGGTATCCAAAGTTCCGCTTGCTTTATCAATATGCACCCTGAAATATTCAAATGATGAATAATTAGTATCAGTATAGCTTACTTTTACATCCACATAAAATCCAATAGGTATATTGGGCATAATTCTAGCGCTAAATACTTTTGATTTGTATATTGAGGAATAGGTATTTAGGCTTCCAAGAGTATAGGTGTTGTTAATGGGAACCAAGTAAGTGGAATTAATACTGATACTTGCTTGCAAATTGCTAGACGAAGTATGTAGGTAGTTGATGAAAGAACCGCTAATATAAAGCGTATCGTTGGATTGCTGTACAAGTCTATTCTTAAAACGCAAACCGGGTTTTAGCGTATCTATTAATGCTTTATAGGCATTTACCCTGCCGGTACCCATTTCTCCTGCCGTACTTATATTTGCCGCAATAGTATCTATATTATCAGCTGTATTTCTAAGTTGCTCTCTAATTTGCCAGTTAGTCATCGTAGGGAAATGCGCTTTTACCAATGCGGCTACACCTGCCACTATGGGTGAAGAAAAACTGGTTCCATGAGAAGTAGAATACGAATTATTTATCCATGTAGAATACACATAGGTTGCCGGAGCACAAATATCTACTTGATGTCCATAAGAAGAATACTGCCAACGTTGATCCAACGAATCAGTTCCGGCACAACTCATCACATTAGCATAGGAGGCCGGATATAAATATACATCATTATTACTATTACCAGCAGCTGCAACTACCAAAGCGCCTTTATTATTACTGGCATAGTTAACCACATCACGACCAAAGGCCCCTGAAAAAGTACCTCCCCATGAGCAATTAATAATCGTTACTCCATGGTCAGCGGCATAAACTATTCCTTCGTAATCAGCTACTAATACTCCCAAAGAATCATCAACTTTAACGGGTAATACTTTGGTATTATAGCCCACTCCGGCAATTCCAATATGATTGTTGGGGACAGCGCTTACAAATCCACTCACAAAAACACCATGTCCCAGCACTTGCCATTGAGTATTATTATCGTGATTCCCCATATCCCAACCACAGAAATTATCAATAAAACCATCATTATCATTGTCAATACCATCAACAGTATCCTGATAATTATATTTAATACCGTGAATTAAATCCTGATGCAATTTATCTATTCCCGTATCCACAATTCCGACAACTACATTAGAATCTCCTTTTTCCAAATTCCAAGCATCAAAAGCATGAATAGTACGCAAATAGTATTGCCTGCCAATATACGGATCATTGGGTCTATACAACGGATAATCGATCGGACGTCGTTCAACATACTGAAAAACAGCTGTCTGCATTAAAAGAGATTTTATCTTATTCGGAGGTAAATCAGAGTTATATTTTAAACTATACCATAAACTTAAATCAACTTTACGATCACCAAATTTATTTGTTGTTTCCAATTGACCATCATGGGTTGGAAATTTCTGACGTAATTCATACTGTTGCAACTGCTGCAAAACTTGATGAAGTGTTGTATTATTAATTGAATTAATGGTAGCCACTTCCTTGTACTGAGGCTTAATTTTTAGTAATAAAATATCGGGATAAAAAGCAGAAGATTGCGCATAGGCATCAGCAGCTATAAATACTAAAACAAGGAAGTAAAAAATTCGTTTTCTCATAAAATGATAAGGGACTAATGCAATGATAACTTATAAAAAATATATATTTTCACTAGCAAAGATAAGATAAATTATTGAGCGAGAGTAAACCTTAAGCTTATGCCTCCCTTGATATTAGAGCTGGGATACTGAGAAGATACAAAGGGATGGTTGACTACCTGATCGTAGAAAGCTCTAAATGTTAATGTTTTGCTAAATTGATAATCGGCTGAAAAATTAATACTCATTATGCTCTGTCCCTGACTAATTTGATCAACATCTTCAATCATTTTACGTAAAACAGTTTTATTCTCCCGGATAGAAAAATCTAAGCGAAGGTTAATATCACTTTTGAAAGTCTTCTGTCCACCACCAAATTTGATACTTAATGGCACTTGCTTAAATCGGTATCCTGTTCCCACAATCAATTCGTTGGAATTAATTTCTGTAATTTGATTATTGGCAAAACTCATGGCAATATTTCTACTTTTACGAATAGCTATCTTAAGTACCAAACTATTTTCCAAAGTCATATCAAGATTTATTAATGGACTATATTGTTCATTAATACTTACCATATTCATATCATATTTAGAGACATAATTATTTCCCAATTGATCTTTCACCCAAGTATAGCCATCCTCTCCGGCCTTAAAAAGCACATTAGAAGAATATCCACCTACCGTATAAGTGGAACTATAAGCATGCGTAATGGTAAATGTTTTAAACCATTGGTCGATAAAATCAATTCGTGTTAAACCATTATAGGTAAGTCTCCAGTTAGGTTTAGGGATTTTTGGGAATGGTGTTAAGGGAACACTTTGCGGACTTTGTCCACTATAAGCCGCCATAAAAGCATACATCATTACATCATTATTAGTACGGGAATAGCCATCGGGATATAGAACCCCATTGAGCGTATCCTGTTGGTAGGTTCCATTCCAATAAGGATTACCTTTAGCCAAACGCTCTGCAATGGGAAGTAGAAAACTTTTAAAGTTCTCAAAATTCTTATTAACATACGTTTTGCTATCATCTTTAGTAAAACTAGTTTGCCAGGTATTATAGGATATGGAAAAGGCCCCCATCTGCGTTGGCGTATATGCCGCATACGATTGACTTACAGTATCATACCGCCAATATTCTTGGCTATTACTAGAATAGTTCCTTAAAAAAGTAAGTTCTACTTTAAAGGAAGGTATCGGCTCAATGGATATTCTACCGCTAAAATTCTCCAGATGTTTTCTAGTACTCGGATTATTGAGTTGTTGGCTTTTGGTAATCCAATTATTTCGGGCTGCCCTCTCTGCAATATTTACCTGCGAACCAAATACAAAATCCCAACCCGGAGAACCATTACTTAGATTCATCCCTAATGCATCAATATTCTGATTAAAACCGGGCATAAAAGTACCATTAGATTCTGTATAAGAGAAACTAACATTACGTACCATCATCATCACCCTCAAACTAGCATCAAGAACAATCTTCGCCCAATTCTTTTTTGACTTGGTAGTATCATTCTTTGCTTTATTAACAGGAAGGTTCAATCTCATACCTCTATTTTGGTTTCCAAATCTACCACGACTTTTTTGATTAATCTTTTTTAAATATTTAATCTTATTGTAGAAGCGTATCATATTACCGGTAGCATTCACCTGAATAGTATTGGAATTCTCAATATTATTTCCCAAAAACGTTGTGGATAATGGTGCAGCTGTCCATCTATAATTACCACCATAACGGGTAGTTAAGTTCACCCAATTAAAAATAGGAATCTTATTTATTGGCACGGCATAATTTATAGTATAAGAATGATAAAAATTAGTTTTTCTGCCAAAGGAAGCCACACTCCTCCAAACAGAATCTCGATTTGTTTGCCAATTGGCAGCATTTTTATCAATAATACCGGCAGGTTCGTCCACCCGTGCTTGTACTGTTGCTGAATAATCGAGTTTCAAAGAACGGCTAAAATCGTAACGCATATTGTAATTCCTATTCCAATTAAACGTTTTAATATAAGTTGGGTTAATAATAATAAGTGACTTTGTCTTTTTACGCATCAAATTCACATTATACATTCTATCAATGTTTGTTCTGAAACCCAATTGTTTTGGCAATAAATTAAAGTTAAAGTCACGAATCAGTGCGAAACTTCTATGTTTCCGGAAAAAGGCAATCTTTGCAAAGGGTTTATAGTTTTTGGGATTTTTAGAATAATTATATCCAAAGCCACCTCTATAAGTTCGTTTATCGTCGTATTCAACATCAATATTGCGATGAAATTGTTGAGAGTATTGATAAGTAAAATCGAAATTTTCAATATCGTAGATATGTGGTTTTTTCGAAGTCCCTGTCCGCATCTTTTTCACATTCATCAAATTAAAACTTGTTCTTTTAGTATAATCTGATGAAATTGCTTTTATTGAATCTCGTTGCTTTGTATTTTTGTAGGTGGCTAAATCTTCTTTGTATTTAATATCCGGATTTATGGGATTAAATTCAGGATCTTTATATTGTTCACTGATGTCATAATGCAGAGGAATTCTAATTCCAGAAGTCTCAGGAAAGAATTTACCCAATTGCAGGTTGGTTGCGAAATCATAGCCATAAATATTTTCTTGCTGACGTTCATTTACTCTCTGCTCAATACTACCAAAACCTGCCGTACTAATATTTCCTGCCAATACAACATTACCAAGATCAGCCAAATCAGCTGATATAACAGTATTGGCTGCCCAGCCCCCTTTTTCATCAAAATCGGACACCCTTAACTCATTGGCCCACACTTCAACACATTTTTCAAGGCCATCATCCTTAAGGCTTCCGGGTACTGCTTTGGGATTTCTAATCCCCATCATAATGGTTTTCACTGAGCTTAGCGTAGGTGTTCCCACCACAGTAATTTTGTTAGCACCATCCATGCGAATAAAAGGAGTCATTAAATTTACATTACCACCCGGATGCTCACGCATAAAAATATTTCTAGCTTGCTTAGTATCAAGGAATTTCTTCAATTGGAGAGCAATCTCGTTTACCGTTGGCCATATCAATGCCGAGTCTTTGGTGTACCATGGCGTTAGGTGCAATGGAATATCATATTCGTAATAATTCTGAGTAAAATCAGTTCCCAAGCGAATAAAGAAATGTAAATCTCCATCAGAAATAGGCTTATCCAAAGCTACTTGCTCAGCATGAATAAACATTTTCAGGGTTTTATACCTCCTGAAATCAAAATCTGTAGTTTTATATACTGCTCTTGCATCACCGTCCTGCAAATTACATGTTTTAAGCACTATACTTTGCTCATTAAGTTGCTGGTAATTTGTCGAGGCGTAATTTATTTCTCTTGCGATTCCGGCCGGCAACACATAAGGTATTGGTGAACGTTTCCCATTCTCTTCTATATTAATTCTTGAAACATCGAAGCTGGTAGTTCCTGTTCCATTGGAAGGAACATAATCACCCGGTGCCAATAACTCATCACCATATTTTCTCCATTCGTTGCGTATCAATTCTAAGGTAGCAAATCGGAGTACTGCTTTATGCGCAAAATTTTTCATATACATTCGCATAAAACGAATGGAGGTAAAATCTTGTATTTGGCCCACAACTTTGTCGGGCTCGGTAATTGGAATTCTAAATTGATACCACTTAACGGTAGTATTAGTTCCATTCTTTAGGTGTACCGGTGCATTATAAATATCGGTAATATGATTTTCACCTTGCACCATTTTATCTTTTCTAATTTCCACCCTATACTGATAGTAGCGTTCTTCTTCACTCAATGTATTATCATGATTAATATCCTCCACATCGGGAATATTAGTTGCCGATGTAGGATAAGACTCTTTACTTTGAGCTGCTGTGGGTGAGTTTCCTTCAACGCCATTATACCTTTTATAGCGATCAAGAATACCCAAGTGAGCATTATCGTAATCACCACCTCTAAAATAATGATAATCGTCATTGGCGGGGTCACGGGCAGCGTTTATATAAGCTTGCGACCCAGAGCCATAAAGGGCAACAATTCGATTGAGGTAAGAATCTCTGTAAAAACTAGATTCATCAGAATCCTTAAGGCCATCATATCCCACATCCTGATATTCTCGTGAAGAAGGAACATTATCGAAGGAATTAGTCATTGCTTGCAAGGTAGGCACACGACCCCAGACGGTAGTATCTACATTTATTACATTAGCCGAAGTAGGCAATCCATTTTCAAAAGATTTTCTTCCATCGTGCAAAATATCTTCAGATACATCACCCAAGTTAAAATACAAATCTCCACCACTAGCCATAGGTTTCTCAGGGCCACCTTCGTCGGGATCGATAAATGGATCCATCAACCAAAACTCGATATATTCAATATTAGTAGCCGTAAAATCAGTACTTTCTATTTGACGCATTATTCCTCCCCAACGTGAAGCCGGGTCTTTTAAACTACCATCGGCATTAATTCCTTTGGAGACAGTATTTCCTTCCACATCAAAATTATATGGCCCTCTCTCACTGGGATAGTAAACTAAGTTCATCACCGCCAAATTAGTAGGCACATTACCATTGGATTGTTTATTGGGAAAGATTTCTTTCTCAAAAATCTCTCTCACATAATGGTTCGACTGTAGATTCTTATTATTTCGGATATAATCGGGGGTAATATTATTATTTCTCACAAAGAGCGGGTCAATAACGAACCATGAAAGCATGGCTCTATTATACCCAATTTTAAGTGAATTTCCTGCAGCAGCTTCAGGAAACATATCAGAAGTAGTTTGCCCCTGAGGAATACTTGCCAATTTCCAACGTCCTGTATTCATTAAGTCAATTCCCGATGAGCTTCCCTCAAAATCATCGATATAGGAAACCCCTGTTTTCCCCAGGGCTCTTGGATGACCGGGTATCATCTGTGCAAATTCTCCTGTAATATTAATTGCAGAGGGAGCTTTGGTCTCAATAAAAGGAAGCTTATCAATCATCTTGGTAAGCCATCGTGAATTTTTACTATAACTACCATTGAGACCCCAAATGGTATTGGAAATGGGTTCATCACCCGTATTTACTTTCTGAGTAAGAGGACGTTCTGTAAGATTCATTATTGTGGCTCCCAATTTCAGATTTTTATTAAAATCATAGTCAGCATGAGCACCTAACAATGTCTTTGTCTGTACATTAAACATACTATTACTTTCGAGAGAAATATTTATTGGCGTACCTGAATTAAGTATTCCTTCGTTGATGATTTTTACTCTTCCCAAAGTATAATCTACTGTATAATCCACATTCTCGCGTAAAGGGACACCACCGGCGGTAACTTTAACAGAACCCTGAGGAACATTCATCGCATTTAAAGAAATTTCGGATCCTGAGCCCGATTTATATTGGCCCTCCATAGCAAATCGATTTTTATCGGGATACTGACGCGCCAAATATTTAGTAAGCGTATAGAGAGAATCGTAAGCATATTTCCGTGCCAAAGCTGAATTTGGATTAGCGGGGTCGATGGCTTTTCTTAAATCTTCACCAAAGGGTTCCAATACAGGAAAGAATATCCGTCCATTCTTTGCCTCAATAGTTCCTCCATTAGTAGCCGCCCCATTAATAAAATCGAAAACACCATCAGGAATGGGATCCAGCTGAGTGTTCAATCTATCGAGGCCCATAGCCTGGATAAGCGGTTTTCCACTGATAGCCCCTTCGGTAATAAAGCCTGTAGGAACACCAAACTCAGGATTTTCATAAACAACATTAAACCTAAAATCCTCAGAACTCACCTGATAAGCTTTTAAAGAATATACATTCTTCATCATAAGTTTCCACGTAGGCACTTTGGTATTTACATTGGTAGATTTAAGCAATTTAACAATTAAATTCCGGGGAGCAACCACTCCCTGATCTGAAAATTCACCCACTTGATGCACCGCGGTATCACCTACCAAGGTATATTGATAAGCCACCGCCAATACCTGATCCGAATTAAGGCGTGAATTAATAGAAATGAAACCCAATTTACGATTGACAGTGTATTCTGTTGGAGAAAGAAGACGCGCATTTTCTACCTTTGAAAAATCACGACCGGAGACAAAACTATAAGGTGCTCCGCTTAAGAAATTACTTACCGTATTAATATTTCTCACACTAGCTTCATTATTTAACAAGCCGGCATACAAATCATTAGCGTTATTATAAGGCAAGCCATTGACATCTGCCATATCGGGCAAGATAACATCATTGCGATAGGGTTTTTCTTCACCCAAGTCCATCAGGGCAACAATATTTCTATTATTATTGACCGGGGCACCAATGGTTGTAATCCAAACTTCGATTTTTGTGATATTAATACCCGAGTTAACAGCAGGAAGATTTTTTAAGGCTTCATTATAGTGTTCTCTAAAATATTGTGCCAAAAAAAAGTGTTTATTTTCCTCATAATCATCTGCTTTAATATAGAATTTCTGCAGTTGGGCACCTCCTGAGACAGTAATATTTTTAGACTCACTCCGCTGTTGGGAAATAATGGCTGTAATATTTGTTTTCCCAAATTTCCATTTTGTTTTAATACCGAAAAGAGACTGGCTACCACTAATAAGTGTTGTAGTAAGAGGCATTGACACATCACCCGCTTCTACCAACTGAAGTATTTCATCTTCGTCGCCCTGATAAGCTAATTTCATTTTATTATCAAACTCGAAATTTGCTTCGGTATTATAATTAATGCCAAAATCGATTTTATCTCCCACTTTGGCTCTCACATTCATTTGTATTTTTTCTTGAAAATCGAAATTGGAAACTCTTTGCTGACGGACATCCAATGAAGGATCCTCTCTTTTGGAAGAATTTACTCCAAAAATTAATTCGGCACTACCCTGGGGACGAATATCAATGGTATTGCTACCAAAAATGGTACTAAAAACCTTACTGCCCACGTGAAGTTTGGGAATCAACGAATTATTTCCTGCAAGCCCATCCTGTTTCTCCCTACTCTTCCAATAATTATGAACTGAGTGCTCCAAATCATATTTCATATATTCATCGAGAGACATCTCATAAGGTTCAGAGATATCAATTCCACCTATCTGATTATGAAATATATAAGTACCTGTGGTAGGATCATAAGTTACATTATTCGACTGATTAGACGGATCTTTAAGGTATAGAGGACTACTACCCGGGGGATTATTGGGATTTGTGCCTCCTTGTTGAATAGGATAAGGTAATGAATCCCCTGTAGCCGGTGTATCAGTTGCCAAGGCAGGCAATACAAATGCAGCATTAGTATTGTAATAGGAAAAAGCCTTGGGCATATCATTTCCAAAAACAAAAAACCAAAATAGCAATCCTAAAAAGGATAGAAAAATATATTTTATTTTATGCTCCAACAGCCTGTGAAATATTTTATTAGAGAATCTTTAAGGCAAAGCGAACTAAGTCTTCGACACTTAATGATAAACCCTGTGATTTAATAACTTTCTGCAATGCTTTATCGGCAGCTTGCTTAGCAAAACCTAACATTATCAAAGCAGATAACGCTTCCTCTTTATTTGTATTGTGTAAATCGGTAAAAATTTCGGCCACATGGCCTTCTTTGGAAATTTTATCTCTTAAATCCAAAATAATACGTTGAGCTGTTTTAGCTCCAATACCTTTTACAGCCTGCAAAGCCGCAGCATTATTATTTAATATGGCAGAAAAAACTTCATCAGTAGTCATAGAAGAGAGAATTACTCTTGCCGTATTGGCTCCCACACCGGAAACGGAAATCAACTGTCGAAAGATACTCCGCTCTCCTTTGGTAAAGAAACCAAACAAAGTATGAGAATCCTCTTTCACCACAAGGTGAGAATACAGTTTTACATCCTCTTGGTCTTTTATTAAGCTGAATGTTTGCAGTGAAATATTAAAGATATAAGCTACTCCATTACAG